>Ga0065711_1033393_pt1 | contig 25583 bp, 18 predicted proteins | sample Hoacrofraction12_FD_59098 | JGI IMG/M metagenome (GOLD analysis project Ga0065711, IMG submission 59098) | Hoatzin crop microbial communities from Cojedes, Venezuela - Epithelial fraction 12 v2 (version 2) | ecosystem: Host-associated > Birds > Digestive system > Esophagus > Crop | place...
CCGGCGGGCTGGCTCCTCCCCTCTTCCTCAGAAGCCGGGAAAGCCCCGCAACCAGCCCCCTCTTCCTGCCCCCTCCCCCGGTCTCCCGCTCTCTCTCCCGGCGGGATGGAAGCCCCCGGTAGTCCTCCTCCCCGGTAGCAGGCGGCGGCCCGAGTCGGTGCAAAATGCTGGGCATGTACGTGCCGGATAGGTTTGCCCTGAAGTCGTCAAAAGTACAGGACGGGATGGGGCTCTACACGGCCCGCAGAGTCAAAAAGGTGGGTGACGGCCGGGCGGGGGGTGACGGCCTGTGCCGGCCCGGCGGGGAGCGGCTGCCACGTATCACAGGAGAGCGGGGCGGCCCCGCCGCCGCCGGCGGCCGGGCTGCCGCGCTCCAACTTCACCTCAGCCCCGCTGTGTCGGCGCTGCCTCCGCTTCCGTCTGCCCGCGCTCCCTCTCCTCAGGGGAGGCGCCGGCCGTCCGCCCCCCCCACCCCCCCACCGCCGATGGAAGGGAGCCTCCCGGTGCCGGGGCGGGGAAGGGCCGCGGGGGCCGGCCGGGCCGCCGAGTACCCCGAGGGGTCGGCGGAGGAGGGGTTTTTTCTGCGGTGGTGGTTTTTTTTTTTTCCCCGTTTCTTTTAACTTTGTTGGTGTTTCTGGCACCGTCGCGAGGGCAGGGCTCCTCCAGGCGGGACTGGCTCCCTGGCGATCGCCGGGCTGCGGGGCGCGGCGAGCTGCTGAGGTGGGGCTGCCCGCCCGGCCGCTGGTCGCAGCCGCCTGCCGCCGCCCCGCGCTTGGAGCTCGGTGGCCTGGGGGGTTTTGTTCGTCGCTTCGGCCTGATAAAGCCGGGAGTGGGAAAGGTGGAAGTCAGCTGAACTGCAGGTCTCTCGCACCCCAGCCAGGTCGTGTCCCTTGACACCTCGTAAAGTCTCTTGATGATCTGAAATTCCAACTGTAACTCTCCAGGTGGCTTGTTTGAACAGATAAAGACGTACCTGAAGTTATGAACTCTCCATTAGTATGTAATTCTACGTATTTTTTGTGTTTTGCCTTCCGTATTTGTCCTGGTTTTGGCTCTTGAGTGAGCTGGGAGGGCTGCCTAGTTTTTCAGTGGTTTCATCAGCAAGGCTTAGACACCGTGGGGTAGGGGTCTCTCCTTTTTACGATGTCCCTGAGTGTTAATGGGGGGTGGAAGGGGAGCAACTTTACATCACTTGGCTTAAATTTTTCCCACTTAGGTTCTGAGCTTTCGTTTGAAAACTTTGGGAGTTCACACAGCAAGGAATGATGTACACTGCTAGTGTATATTAATCGCTGGACTCTGAAATTGAGCAAGCTCTAGAGTGAAGCTCGTGGAAATCATCATCCGCATGTCAGTACCAACCGAATGTCGGTTCGAAGTTCAGGGTCAGAGCCCTGCCTGTTCCTTTATGCTGCTGTCAACTGAACCATTAGAGCTGCATCCTAGGAAAAATAGTGGGATTTTGCCTGAACTACTCCTCATTGCTTTTGAACTCTCTTTTTACAAGCGAAACATGTTGTCTGAGCTCTGCCTGCACAGCTCTGCCAGTGTGACCACATCATACAGGACATCCTTTCAAAACTGAAATGTTGTGTGACATGTATTGCATGTGGAATACAGAAGGTAAAGGCAGAGGCAGTCATAGTAAGATATATTTGTATTAGGAGTGTCTGGTGACAGTGTTTGTGATAGGTCTGCCCTTTATTTGGCAGTGAATCCTCTGTGCTGGTAGCTGACAGTTGTGGTATGCAAAGTCCTGAGCAGAAGTACGTCTCTTGATAGGCAGACTTTGCTCTTTGATGGGCTGAAGAACCAGCTCTTGAGTTGCTCTGTGGGCAGTGGTTAAATCAGGTATTCCTAAAAATGACTGGAGACCTGAGCACTGCGTGTTGCCACAGCTGTTCAGGGAAGGGTAGATGTGTAAATAACACAGATGATATGTTTCGCATAGCCAGACTGTGTTTCTGTTTTCCATGGAAAGAAAAAAAAATCACATCTGAAATGCTCCCAACATGTTCTCCTGTCCAGTAATGAGGCAGCAGTGCTATTCTTCATGGCTCAGAGTAGCTAATAACTGTTAAATTAATTACTTGGCGCTTTCAGATTGGGAGGAGGTGCTGAATATGACGCTTAATTGTGAAGTAAGATGTTATGTTCCTGAGTAGCAAATACTGCACCATTTTGTCTTTCTTCCTATCACACAACTGCAGTTGTCTTAACTGAAAGTAAAACACATTTCAGATGATCTCATAATCAGAAATTGCAGTACCAACTCTCTAAGTGCTAAGTAATCATGAAGTAGGCCTCTTAAAATTCTGCTATTAGCGAAGTTTTGGTAATAATACATCTTGAACTGCTGTTGGCTGCCATCTGCTTTTGTACCTTCAGGCTGTGCTTTCAAGCCGTTGTCTGTAATCATAAAAGGTGGAAACTTTTTTGTTTTATTACTTTAACAAAAGCTGTGATTCTTTTGTAATTTCTTTTTTCCAACAGCTGGCAGTTGGTTACAGCACCAGTATCGTAAAGGCCTTGGTGTAATCATCAGAGAGCCACCACATTTCTCAGTGTTTTGCTGCGACTGGATGAAGATTAATCACTGCTGCTTTCTTGAAAGCAACTGTTGAAAATAGCTTTTTTTTTTTTAATGTTTGAGTGATGTGCCTTTCATATCTTGAATAATTTCTGTGTTTGACTTTAGACTGTGTGGTATGCCTCACGTTTATTGATCAGAGAGGAAGTTGAAGTGTTAGTTTGATCAATATATATATTGCATATGACAGCATGTCTATTAACTAAGACTAATAAATATATATATGAAGAAAATGCTCTGAAAGGCTAAATGAATAATTACACTTATTTCCACGGACCTTTGTGTTCCAAGTCATAAGGTTTTGCTGTCTCTAATTTCTTTTTTTCTCTCCAAATTTGAGAAGCTATAAGAAGTGCTTAGAAATCTGAATCACCAACTGTTTGTGTTACATTTACTTTATGTGTAGAGATGGATAGCTTGCCTTTTGCTTTTGCTGCTGTTTTGAGCTTCTAGATGGTCTTAAACATATTGCAGGAGAGGCTTATTGGTTCAGAGTAGCTGAGGTAGGAATGATGTATGGTGTTTCTTGTTTTGAGTCAGTATGTGGTATTAAGCTGTTGCTGTGCTTCATCCCTGAGGTGGTGTGTGCTTCAGTGTTGGGTAAAATTAACCCTGTAGGTGCTTTATGAGGTATCTAGGGATCCTTTGGATTGCAAGGATGAAAGTATTACTGAGGTGAGGGTTGTGGACGCCTCCAAAGTACTTAAGAAATGAATATCTTTATGTCCTCTTTAAAAGTGTTAATCTGCCTCTGAAGTGAATATGGAAAACTGGCTTTTTCAAATTCCTTATTCATTATGTCTTCAAATAATTACTGTTTTAAATTTATCAAGGTTTTCTCTTTGTCTTTCTGTAGAACTAATCTAGATTATAGTCCAATATACTTCTTTTCATTTTGCTAATTGCTATGAGTAACGAGAGATTCTGCAGATATAATTATGCCCTCCCTCAGAGCTCAGCAATTGCAGTGAGCTGCTTTCCTTGTTGCACCAAAACTACTTGTTGCTTTCTAAGTGAATGGGGAAAGCCACTTCAGCCTGGCAGAAGGTGCCTGCTCCAGAAAGGGTCTACCTTATCTTTACTGAGATAGATAGGACCATAAGTTTCCAGAGCAGATTTCCTTTGCCACCATCTTGACTCTTTCTCCTTCTTAATCTAAGGAAACAATGCAATCTAAGCAAGTTGCCTCCCATGTAATACCTGTGTGGCCCCTATTGGACAGCAGTATGTTTGCTGGGGTAGCACTCAGCATAAGCTGAGAATGTTGATGGCTGTGCGGGTACGACTGTATTGAACTATTTTCACCTTCATTGCTGATGAAGGTAAAAGAAGGAAATTTCAGTTTGAGTATTTAATCCCAGGATATATAAAGCTGGCAAGGGAGGAACTCTGACTTCGTTTGAGCAAAATGATGAAGGGTGGTATGGAGGTTGGTGAGAAGTGAAGGACATGAAGCCCCATAGTGCCAATTTTTGCTATCACAGCCCGTATTTGTGTCTCGATTACTGCTCTGGGCTCCAATTGTTTTCTGCTGTTCCTGTCTTTTTACTTTCTGCTTTGCTGTTCTTTCTAATGAAACCATCGTTGTGCGCTTTTTAAAATATTGCTCTTCAACTCAGTTGCCTTGTTATGCAATGCCAATTTTCTTTTTCTTTGTTTATTATCTTTTCGGGTTTAATTTTACATACCAGATTTTTTTTATTTGGATGGTTGTTTCTGAGAGGAATGATCCTGGAAATTTTCCATTTCACTTTTTCCTCTGCACTCTACCTGTAGACAATCTGTAAAAACTAAGCAAGAGGGAAAACATGTAGCAGGCTGTTTCTGGAATCACGGAATGTGCCTGGGGGAAGGGATGTGTGGACAAGATCAATACTTTTGTTAGCCAAAATACTGTTATTTTTAAGGAAACGCCAAAGTTGGTTCTCATGATATAGTTGTAATCTCTAATGCTTAAAAGTATGTAGAGCTTTTCGATCTGAGTACTGCCTAAATGAACATAGCCGTCTGTATTCTGTTTGTAGTACTTGTCACTGCAAATAAGGATGGGGGTGGGAGGAAGTGAGGCCTGTGTCAAAAGAAAGTCCTATTTAAGTAACTCGCCCTGCTGCTACTGTGACGTCTGTGTAGGAAAAAGACACTGATACCCAAAACTTTCAGAAGAACATATCAATGGATGCTTTCACAGAACGTGTAATGACTAGCAGGTGGTATAACATTTTAATTTTGTTTATGAAGGCTTGAATTAATTTATAGACACGTGCATATTCTCTACGTTTTTAAATGAATCTCCCTGTGTAATCAAAATCTCAGGTATTCAATGTTTTGATTTGTGGCACTTCAAAAAGTAGTTGTGCAAATAATCTGGCAAATAAATCTAATGTGCTTGCCAAATATTTTACATTATAGTTGGATGTCTATTACAAGTTTTGTCCTGAAAATCTTAATGCGAAACTTAAGAAATTTGACTTGTAAATTTCAGTCGTATTTAAAATAAAGAAAAATAGCGTTTGCCAAAGGGGAAATAGGCGTGTGGAGGAAAGGTATGGTTTTAAGAGATTCTCCAAGCTAGGAAAAGAATGGGAATGAGCTTGAAGTTGAACCCTCAAGGATGTGCACTCTCTTGGCATATGGTAGAATGACAAAGGAAAACTGTCCTTTCCATTTGAAGCTAAAAATGATACTTCTTCTGGAGTATGGTAATTCACTTGCCTTTTTTCTCCCTTCACTGATTTTTTTTCTTTTGCAATTATTCCTTAGGGTGAAAAATTTGGCCCCTTTGCAGGGGAGAAGCGGATGCCGCAGGAACTGGATGAGAACACAGACTGCAGGCTTATGTGGGAAGTGAGTGATCTAGAGTGACGTTATCACACCTAGCAAAAAGTGTTCTCAGAATTAAATTTTTACTGTAACAAATCCTTTTTTTTTTTTTTTGTTCTCTCCCTAGCTTTTGTACTTTTTGATGCTTTTAAAATATGCTTTTTGGGCAGAGGAGGATTGACTTCTTTAAAATGATAAAGAAATAGCAAATGATAGTTTCTGATCAATGAAGTGTGAAAAATATCAAGTCAAGCAAAACAAAAATATAACAACATTGTGAAAAATTATTGAAAAATGTGAAAATAACAAAAAAGATTAATGCGAATTTTGAAAGGTGATTGTAAGAAACTGAGACTGATTTATGCTGATCAACAGGTGTCAGCTCATAGCTTCCTCCAACTGTAATATAAAGCATTTCCTTTTGTGACACTTGTGCCAGGATTTGGCAACTGTATGGTAAATGAAGTTTTTAAATTTTAGCAGCTTTGTAATGCAGTATGTAGTTGTGAGATCCTTAGCAAAATGAAAACCTGGTGCTGTGAACAGATGAGAGCATGAGTTTCAGGGCTCTTCTAAACTTTTTTTACGTACTAGGCAGCAACAGTAGATTATGCATTTGTAATTAGGTCCTTAATGCATCCTAGTTCCTGTCACAGCTGTGTTTGCCTGTAGCAAAAAATCTGTCTGAGTTTACCAGTTGAGGAGATTACACTAACCAAAAAATAATTGCAGTAACAATGTTTCCAACTTGTTATAAACACCTGGCTTTCCATGCTTCTGTTCTGTCTTTGTAATCTTTCTCTTCTGCTGTAGTTCTTTGAGCAGAATTCCTCTTTTCTCCCCCCGCACCCTGAGCCAAGCAGTTTCTGGTGGATGCATATTTAGTACTGTTTTACACTGAGAAGGAGACTCCTTTCCTACTTTTTCACCTTTCTGTGGTTAGAGGTGGAAGGATGACTGTTACTTTTATGCATGGCACTACAAAAAAAAGCTTATGTTTGACATCTGGCTTTAAGAGCTATCTGTGCATTTATTACAAAATAAATGTTTGTTTGAAAAAAACTCTAACATTAACATTGCTGAGTGGCTTAAAGAGAGCATAGTATTGGTATGGTCTTAGCAGAGCTATAAATAGATTCTACATACTGGAACAATAAGTGAGAGAATACTAAAAGCCCATCTTATTAAACCCAAACTGAATATAAATACAGTGAGTGGCAAAATATTCCTAGATGAGTCCTAACTCAAGTCTGTCAATCCCTGTGACTTTGTTTTCACTCTCCCCCTTCCCCCTTTTTTTTTTTCTTTGTTTAATCTAGGGATGTGCCCAAAATATCCTTTCCCAGAGAAGAGGTGTGTACAATTTGTTCCCCTTTCTGCTTCGGTTATGTACTCACAGCACCCGGTTTCATTGTCTTTGTTCTCAAGTGAAGACAAAACAATATAATGTGCTTTTGTTACAGATTTTTGCTGAATACACTACATGGTAATGTGCGCTGGCTCACTTGCCTTTTCATGATACTTCTGCAGGTTATTTTAAGTCAATAAAATACTTGAGCTAGAACAAGATTTTCAGAAGGGTTGGTGAGTGGATTATAGCAACAAGAAGGTCTTTAAGTTTGATGGAAAGTCATATGATTTTCCAGGTGCCTCAGTGCTGATGACTGAATGAGATTTATCTGTTTCTGTAAGACGGAAAATAAAAGGTAAATACATGTATTTACTGATGGCACTGATATGACCCCACTGACAGCAAATCAGAAAATGGTTTTTTTATGAGCTGTTCTAAAACCATTACATAATATCTTACTGTAACCTAGTTTTGGGAGCCTGGAAAAGATTCCCACATACCAAATTTTATAACTTCCTTGAATGTTTGAACCCAAGTTGTTCGCGTTTACTGAAGTTGAGCTGAACGTGAGCTTTATAATATAATTTAAATCGTGCTGAGATTAGTCTTAAGTTGAAAATAGAGACCAGGAATGCAGAAAGTAAGAAACTGAACAGTCCAAGTAGATGGTTATTCCGGATGGTGTGGGAGGCAGTCGCAGCAACTAGCCAAGTTTGTGTGTAGTCAGCTGTACCAAAGATATTAAAAATAATTAATTTGAAGACTATTGGATGAAGGCACACGAAAGTCTGATCATAGTCTTATGGCAGTCAAAAAAACATGTTTTCAGAGAGGACACCTTCAGAAAGAAAACTAAATAGTAGAGGCTTTTTATAAATCAAGTTAAAATGAACATTAGTGGAGCATTTCTCTTGGTGTGTGATGCCTGGGATCTGAGCTTCAATTTTGTGGAATAGTTTTCTGTGAGGAAGTTTACCACATGCATTCCTAGTTGTATAGACTTGTGGTCAGATGTGGTCTGTTTTGATCAAGCTATTCCTTTTTCTCCAAGACCAGCAATGTGAGTTGGCATCTTCATGATGTAATGTTGAGACAGAATTGTACACATAATGTTTTCTTTTGGTCTTTAGGAAAAAAAGAAACTCTAAAAAATTATTTGGTCCAGTGATTTTGTAAAATAACGTTCTGAGGATGTTAGAGTTTGTGTTTACATTAAATATAGCAGAATGCTGTTAGTCTGCCTATAACTTGCATAGTTTTGAAGAAATCAAAGATTTACAAGTGCTTGTTCAACAGATTCCAGAGGATTGGGTTGAGGGGGAAAGCATCATTATCTTGCTGTTGTCTTTGTACAGAGCTATATGCTGAAATGTTTTATTTACAAGTGATGTGAAAGGGAAAAAAAATAAACCTGTGGTAACCATATAGTTAGGTGTAATAATAAAAAGCCAAGAAAATGTCCAAATGGCTTTTTGCTGTTTCTTTCTTTCTGTCAAAAACCCACCTGCCTGTTATCCCCCAACCCTTGTGTCATTATCTCTGACTGAATTGTGTGCTGTGCTAATTAAGTATGCAGACTTTTGTTCTTATTCTTTGCATCCCACTAACACCTTGATTAAATACTGCTTCGTTGGTCTCTGTTAGTATACGAATTCGGCAAAGCAATTTCAGATTATGTGTATTTGTTGAAAGAGCAAGTGCTTTAAGGCAAGAACAGAATAATCTTCATGTATTAAAAGTCACAGAAGCTTTTGCCTCTGGAGGGTCAGGTGTCCCTTTGTGAAAGGAAGAGATCTGTTGAGTTTATTTTCTTTACTGTCCTTAACCAAGAAAGTGGCATTCATTTCACTGCTATTGGATTGTGGCAAGCATATACTTTTGGTGATGACTTTGGCAAATGTTAAAACAGGGAGGGCTGGAAAGACTTAGTCCTCCTTCAAATACTCTGACATACCATGAAGAAATGTTGGTTGGGACTGGATGGCACATAGTAAGCTATCTAATGCTGGATGTTGCATATTTCAGGTTTGGTTTCTGCCTATCTGCCAAGATTATGTTTTCTTCGTGGTTATATTAAAACGGAAAAGAACAGAAGCATGCTGGAAATCAGTCTTTCAATGAAAGCTAATGAACATGTTTATTTATATGAGAAAATGTAATGAACTTATGTTTCTACTACTTGACTCTCATCACTTTTGTAATGACAGTTGTTTTCAGTTAAACCTGGCTGAAAACTAGTGAAGGCAATAGAAAATCTGCTGTTGGCTGTAACCAGCTTTAGATCAGAGCTTTAATGTTTAGGATTGAGATATGAGAATTCCAGCACTGTAAGCTAATTGTGGTGAGTTTTTTTCCTTCTTTGATATCGTGCCTGTAAAGTGTGGTTCTGGCAGAGGAAGGCTTTTATGTAGAAGGCATTAAATCGAATTATGTCCTGAGTTTCATTATAAAATAAACCTTAATTTGAAGAATTCTGTGTTTGCTCTCAAGATGAATGTAATATTAGAAATGTAGTTCTTAGCAATGTAGTCTTTATTTTTTCTGTATGAAGACTACGTTCTCAGTCAATACCTCAGATAGTATTTACATTTAAAATTTAATGTTTTTGTGTGAATCTTTGTTTAATTTTCAGAAATCTTTTGATTTGTCTTCTTAGACAGATGCACCTGGATACACTTTTATGCCAGTTACATTTAAAATAACTTTTGCCACACAAGTCAGACATTGATGCCCTATCAGTTGCAAGTTTGTGTCCGGGATTTTTGATTTTGTTGAATTAATCCCCACTGGGATAGATAGGTGTCCAATACTTAATTTGTTTACTTAGTGAAATTTCATTAATCAACTCTTTTAAAGTTTGATTTAGTCATCTTTATTCATGTTAAGTGTATGACACTGTTCTAATTTTAGTGACTTTTGGAACAGGCACCTTAATGATCTTTTGGTTTTGGTGTTGAGAAGAATCTACTCCCGAAACTGACTGAGAATGTTAGCCTCACATCCTCAGTTACATGATTTATTTAAGATGTTAGAAAGCACATGTCGATAAGTTGAGGTGCTGGTATTCTTATCTGAACTTGTTACAGGAGATCACACACAAGTTGCTTAAGGAGATTTGGGTGTTCTTCCAGTGAACACGAAGTCCATCTCTTCTTGTGAAAGCTCCACAAAATGTTAGCAGAAGCCTAGGAATAGCTTCCTAAACCATTTTGTCTCTGCCAAGGTCAAATAATGTAATGTAGCAGCAGAAGCTTCTTTAACGTGAAAAACTGTTGTTCTGTATTTTGACTGAAGAAAAATGTAACATGTTGTCTATGTCCCAGTACATCTTAGTGCGTAAGCAAATCAACAGTTGCTGCCTCAGGTTTCCTTTGCAAGTGGTTTTTTTTAATACTTTCTGCAGCAATGCTAAAAAGTGAGTTTCTACTCTGCAGGGAGCTCTGTGACGGAGGCCTGAAACTGAGGATGCAGAAGTATTGCATCTAGCTGTTTTATGCTATTAACAATAAAAATAATGTTTTCAGCTAATCAAAAAAATGCAGTGCAGAAAAACAATACTTTTCTTTACATGATTGTTTGAGTGTAGATTTTTTTTTTTTTTTTAGATTTATAAATGTTCAGAAAATGGTTTCCAGAAAGCAGGCAGTGTGTTTACTGCCTTCAGCAAAGATAATAATCTGCTTATTTTCAGTGAAGTTTTTTTTCTTCTTCGCTTGCCAGGTGTGCATGGTAGAGCGTTTGCAGTTGCACTCATGAGCATTTTGAAGTAGCGTACATGACAGCTTTGGCTGTTTTTTGAAAATCTGGAGATAATTTAATTGCAGTATAAAAGGCTAGCAGATGGAGTAGTGCATGTTGTTGGTGGGCGTTACAAGCAGCTTAGACATTTAGGCCTGTGTAGGGTTTCATATGGTAGCTTATACAATGATTAGGGGCAAACTTTTTCCCCGAATACTTGTATAGTGACGTGGTGTTTGTTAATGTGGCCTAATTCAATGATGTCCTCACTGATCTTGAGGTAAAACCCCCTGTGTCATAACAGTTATCAGATATTTCATATTACTGTGAAGACATTTGACTGAAGTAATTCAATGACACCTTTTGTGTTGATTCTCAAGAAGATAATTCTTAGACACCTCATTTTGAGGTGCTTTTGTGTCTGGTGTATGCCTTGGATATGTGTATGCATTTTAGGTGTTTGATTGTAGTGAGTGACCAAATATTGAGGGTATTATAAAATGGAAATACATCTTGCCATGGGTTATCAGGCATGAATTTGAGTCAGCCTTGTTTTAGGCTCATGCCAAAGTCTGCATATGCTTAAATATGAAATTAATTGCTACTTAGTTATTTAGCCTGGGAAATCAAAGGTGACTGCAAGTCTGGTCACATCCATCACTGATAATAGAAAGTCTGTTATCCCTATTGATTACAGAAAGTACAGGAACATCTTGGTCTCCGTGGACAAAAGGGCCTCAGCAATAAATGGGTCCTAGACCAAGATGGTTTGTTTAACTACAGTGGGCAGCCTCAACTTTGTGGATTTAACCCTTTGCTTAGAGGAAATAGGGATAAGGTCCTGTTTCCTGTTTTTAAACAAAACATTATAGTATGACATCATCTACTGGTGGCTAGGCTTTTGAGGTCTATTTCTGGCTCTTTCACTGATACTCCATGTTGACCATGGGCATAGTGTACGATCATTTTAGGTCTCTGATCTATGAAGATGACTGAACCTTTATTATTTAGCAGCGGTCTCATGACTTAAGAGCATTTTTAGTTTGGTAGCCTTAGAAAACCAATTAGAAATACTTTTGTACTTGAGTTTAGGTCCTATTAAGATAGTTTTTTAAAATCCTTTTGGATTAACCAGTGTAGCTTGAGGATCTTTAGGAACACATCTCAAGCTAACTGGATGATTTGCTGATTTTGGGTGATACCAACTGTATAGAAACTGGGAAAATGACATTCAAACATGGAATTATGAAAGTAGACAGATCACAGGTTCAAATGTAAAAATTTTTAAATACAAATATGTTCATTAGCACTGTGAAATTGATACTACCACAACTTCCTAAAACTATCAGGGATATCAGTCCTGTAAAAATATTTTGCCTATATTTTAAGAACCTTAAAATTATAAAAGATTGTAACCGTTCAAACATGTGGGGGGAATGCAGTAATTTGCTTACAGATACTTTAAGAAAATCTTCCTTAAGGAATTTTCTACTTTAGTTTATGATATACAAAAGTATTTTTCATTTCCTCTCCCTGAAAGACATCCTCAGTTTTCCAGAAACTTCCTGCCAGGAATAGTTGTGGTGGGAAGGTTGTCCTGCACATTCTTGGAGTGGTTGTGTGATTGGAAAGGAGTCACCTGAGAGTGGACTGGAGGCTTTGTTGCAGAGTAAATTCCATTTAGAAGTATGAATATTTGTAAAAGAGGCGTCTCTGAGATAAAGAAAGCAAAGAAACCTTAATTCAATATAGGGAGTGGTTTTGTCGTGCTCCAGAAATGCACATGCTGAGTCCTAGTTCTGTGGTGTAGAGAGGTAAATTGCAGTATCTTTAATTTTCTTGAGAAGCACATAAGCACCTTGGCACCATTATCCCATTTTCTTCCCTTGCTGTGACAGCTGGTGCAGCTGCCAGGCTTGGAGGGAGGTACTGAAGCTACACAGTACACTTCTCCATCAGTGACACTGGAAAGCATGAGGAGTGCAGGAGAGAAAATTCCTTGTTGCTGTGGCTAGCAGAATTGTGTGGGTCTATGGTGCAACATCTGCTTTACTGACAACAGTCTCTGATCCTATCTCACTGGATATCAGAACAGATTTACAGGCAGACCCAAGTGCAAGCATTTTAGCTTGTATTTGTTGTTATATCTTCTAATTAGACTGATTTTCTTGCTTGGTGATCATGCCACAAAGCAGAAGAATGACTGAGGACTTTGGTGGACTTTTATTGGAGGGACCACCCTTTGCGATATATTCCAAACTTCACTTTTATTCATTACTGATTCAGTATAGATGATATTTAGGTCCACGTACTTCAAACTGAAAATGTAGAGTCTAGCTGTTTATTTCATTTAACTACCATGATTAGCTTGTACTGGCTTTGAGTTTGAGAAATATATTTGTAAAGCAAGAGCTAGTCTTTTTGTTCAAGTTTGGGATTCACTGCCACGGTGCTCAAAGATTGATTGTTCATTAAAGAAACTCCCCTATCCATGCAACCGGTGAGAAAAGGAGTGGTAAACATCACCAGTCTAGTCTGTTAAGTACAATGTTTTGACTGTTTTTCTTGGCTTTTCTTCCCCACATCTGTGTATTTGATGCAGCATTATTTCTTTACGAGGTGAAAAAAGCAATAGAAAGTATAGCACATCTTTAAGGGATTTATCGTATTCTTTTATCAACAGTTTCCTTATGTGTCAAGTCTTTGCTTTGATATATCTATGAATTGGCAGAGACTGAGAAAGTACAATTGAGATGATCATGCGTCACTGAAGTGAGTATAAATTATTCTTATATAATTTAAGGCTCAAGCAAATGAAGAAAAGAATGGATGAGAAGCTAGACAGTATAACATACGTTTTTTATAGTAGGATCTTGATTGTTTCTCTTTCCAACTCCAGTCAAGATCTGATGGAAACCTTTATAGAACCTACACGATGGGCTTCTATAACCCATACTTTGGTAGCTAAATCACAAAGCCATTATCTTGACTTTAATTACTCAAAGATGCTAATCTGCAGTGTTAACCATTTTCACTCAAAGTGAGGTTCTGCTTTCTGGATTACCTATTTAGAACTGGATGATTATCACAGTATAATCAATGCAGCACCTCTGCTTGGCAGGTGGCTTTTCAGGAGGTGAATACACTGTTAGCATGTATTTTTGTGTAAATTTGGAGCTTGCTTTTATGGTTTGATTGCACTCATTCTGCCTGTGTTCCTGATGAAAACAATGGTTCCAAGAGGGAGCAGACATTACTTCGCAAGGTGATAGTCGCACAATGACAGAATGACTGAGATTGGAAGGGATCTCTGGAGGTCATCTGGTCCAACCCCACGGCTCATGTAAGGCTGCCAGCTGCCCAGGACAGCTTTTGGGTATTTACGTCTTTGAGGATGGAGACCACACAGCCTCTCTGGGAAACCCATTGCAGGGGGGTGCAGTGCTTAGTGTTAGATAATATTGTTTCCAGGTACATTTAAATATGTAGGTTTGACACTTTTCACTGTGGTTAATGTGTGTGTTTGAAAGTAAAATAACTTTTAAAATTTGAAAGATTGGCACTTTTTCACGATGTGTCCTTCTTCCTTTGGAAGAACAGTAATAAATTTTGGAAGACTTACATTTGTTTGCAGAACTACAGTAGATTTTTCCATTCTAATCTGAGAACAACATGGTGTCACTAGCTATTGCTGTAATGGAATACAGTTTTTTCTTTGTAATGATATCCTGAATGTTTAGGGAATTTAAGCAGTTACACTGGAGAAGTATGATATTGCATCTATTAAAAACAAATATAGCAAGAATATGAGCAATTCAAATACAAAGCCATCAAGACAATCTAATTTTGATCATACATAGCTGAAATCCCTAGTTCTTAGGAAATAACTGCTCTGAATACTTGTTGACAGATAAAAAGAAAATATGTTCATTATATAAATAAACCTCATGGAATAATAGTGGGGATGTGTGACCCTTTTGCACAGTGCTCTATCTTCTGTATCAGTTGAGATTCAAGTGATCTGTTACTTAAAACAAGCTGGTTTTTATGTGGCAGCAGCAACTGTATTTTTTTCAGCAGTATATCTTTGTTTCGAGGGGGAAGAATGGCTTGGTTAATATTAAGTTTGTATTTCTGTTATTTTTGTTTTTCAACATAAGCTGGAATTTTATCACAGTCAGAATTTCTATGGATCTGTAATGATAGCCAAAAGCTCCTCATATGGACATGATGTATCTTGTGTGCACAATTCTTTTTTTAAATTGGCTTCTTCACTTAGTGGACAAAACCTAGACATGTTTGTTCCCTTTACTAAATTATTTACAGCCTTTCACCTATATAGTATAATAATTTGTTTACTGAAATAATCTCCTATTCTGATAAAATTTCAGCCAAGCATAGTTTAAGACTGACTGGTATGCATTGAGGCTACTTATTTAAATTTCCTTTCAAGATGCATATACAAAAGATGTACAAGTGAACTGTAAAATAGGATATATGGAATGAATAAATGCAATTATGTTGGTCTTTGATATGAAGATAGATCTCCATCCAAGGGCAAGATGGATTTTGTCCTTGCTAAAGGGAAAAAAACCCCAACAGCAAAACATAACCATAAAAACAAACCCATAGAAGATTTGGAAGGGAAATGAGAAATATGGTTTTCAAGAAGTGTTTGATGAGTTTGTGGAATATTTGGGAGTGGTGTGGTGCAGTAAGAGTTAACAGTAATGAAAGTGTACCTACTGGATTTAGAATTTCTTTGAAGAAGAAAAGTTATATTTGGTGATAAAGAACTAGAAAGAGGATTTAGTGATGAAGTAGTGGGATAGGAGTGGAGACAGAACTGATGATTCGGGTTGGAAGTGGGTTGAGTGGGACCAGTAATCCTGGTAAGATTACAGGAGAGGAAAGCGGTAAAGATAGTGGAAAAGTTGAGTTCAAATATGGACATACTCTGTTTGTAATGCTTGCTAGTTGAGGCTGAGATGTTTCTGGAAATGTGAAAGTAGGCAGAAGCAGATGGATTTAGGAATTGACCGTAGAGGGTGAATAGGATCTGCTAGAACATAATAAGCAAAGGATAAAGGAGTCTAGAAGAATATCAAGTGTGGAAAAAAAAAAAAAAAAGTGAAGGGTGAAGAATTATCAAGGCAAAGATCACTGAATGGACATGGGTGACTGCAGGAATACAGAAACTCACGAATAAGAGCTTGAACTCAGTGGTGTTGGAACAGCACAAGATTAGAAGATGTCCTGTCCCTTTTGTCCTAGAAGAAAGTTACTGTTGGCCTTGTCTGTAGTGTCACCAGAAGAGAAATGCTGCGTACTGAGTTGAGGAGTTAGAGAACATGTGTAGGTTACAGAATAAAGTGTGGTCCACTCTTGGGCAGTGTGTTGAAGAAGGAAGGTAGGACAATAATAGTGAGTTGTGGGGAAAGGAAAATGAACTGGAGACAGGAGAGCTTACAACCTTGATTTGGAGAAAGTGATGAGAAACAGACTGAATGACAAAAGACAGGAAGGTATAAAAAGAATTAGGTAGACTGTAGGAATAAAATGCTGGCATCGGAATACATCAAGGAGGAGAACTCAGAAAAGAAAACTGGAAAAGGGATGATAGGGCTGGAATGGGAAACGACGTCTCAGGTTGTATCGCTTTCTGGCAAGATCATAAAGAAAAGGAGGACTTAAAGGAACAGAGAGGAAAGAATATGAGCACCAGTGACCATACTGTCAAACTGGGGAGACCTGGGAGTCAGTCGTGATACTTGTTTACTAAAGGAAAGTCTGAGGAAAGAGATATAGATAATAAAGGAAACTGACACCAGTTGCTGGATTTGAGTTGCTCCCCTATTCTAAGATGAATAAATACGCTCATAGAAAAAGGTGAATGTGCACCACAGCTGTGAGCACCTGTTGAATGCAAGATTCACTTGCTAAGCACAAGCATGCCTTAGTGTTTTACGTGTTTGTGTGTGTTTGGTAAACAATTTTAATTTTGGTTATTTTTTTTCATGATTTAGGTTCGTGGGGGTAAAGGTGAGGTCCTTTATATCCTGGATGCAAGCAATCCACGCCATTCTAATTGGCTGCGCTTTGTCCATGAGGCTCCGTCACAGGAACAGAAGAACCTGGCAGCCATCCAGGTAGACTTGGTGGATTCCTACCATTTGCTTCCTGTTATTCATGTCCTAATTTGATGTCCTATTTGTCTTTATCTCTTGCAGTATAATTGCAGTATCTGAGAAAAGTAGCAAAGTGCTTTCCTCTTCCTACCTTTCTTTTAGAAATGAACTCTTGTGCTTAAATGTAATACCATAGATAACATTGATAGGATGAAAAACCAGAGAGGTCCTTAGAATCTGGTGTTCTTCAAAAGGTTTATGTTAATCCACTGTGATGGAATTGCACTGAATCATCTACAATAACTATTTTGTCTGGCTTAAAGTGAACAGTTTACATATTTCTGGACTAGTTAACTCACTACTATAACAGTTTCATTTTCGCACTACAGCCTTATTCAGTCAAGTTAAGCTTTTGCCTGAGTAGCTGTTTTTGTGTCATTGTGGAGATGAAAAAGATAACTAGGTAACTATATACCTGGCTGAATCAGGGCTAATGATTTAGAGGCCTAGTTGTGTTTCATGCTGAACTTCGGCATGGGCTTAGATCTGCAGAAAGCAGTCATGCATTTGCGTAAGTGTGACAGATTTGAAAGAAAGCACGGTCTTTAAAGTATTCCGGTAGAAAACAGAGAATTGAAGAATCTAGTTATTGGATAGGATGATCAGGCAGTGCTTGAGGATAAGTTAATAAAAAAATAATTTTTTTCTAGTGTTGGCTGTGGATCTGAATTTATCCAGCTTAGTTTTCCAATTTATGTTTGTTATTTGCAGCATTCTGTGGTAATGAGTTCCACTGTTTTAATTACACTTTATGTTGAAACATGCTTCTGTTTTTCTTCTAGAAACTTCTTAATTTCATTTCATTCCATAGTTCTTATATAACAGTGAATAGTTACTTTATGTTCATTTTTCTATGCCATCCTTGATTTTATAGAACCCTGTTATATTCTTTCCCTCGTATTTGACAGGTCTTTTCTCAAGCTGAGGAGTTTTAGTCTGTTTAATCTCTCATTTTTGGAAGCATTCTGTGACTTTGCCCAATGCAACAGTGATACTTTTCTGGTTACGGCGGTTGTCCTTTTGGAGATTATGAAAGAAATGAACTATCTGCATTTTTTTTTTCCAACAGCTCAGTTTTGCAGTAAAATAATTTCCAAAATGTTGTTTTGGGCTAACACCAGCTATTTGCTGATGTGATGCAAATTTGCAAAAAATTAGGAAATGAAGAATTATTTATCAGCATTTCTTAAAATTATTTTTCTGCTTTTTTGTCATGAGATGACTTTTTTCTAAGATTTGTCTTGACAGAAAAGTTTAAAAACATGGTTTATTTTGAGGCCAAATGAAAAAAAAAATTTCCTTGCTAAGAAAATAAAGTTCATTTCTCATGAAATAAAACAGGAAAAAAAATTATTTTAAAACTACTAAGTAGTAAAAGAATACTAGTAAAGCCCTAGAAGTAGTTCTGTGAAGCATACATTACTCACTCAGCACTAGTAAATTTCAGTTTCTGTGTTGATGACCTGTCCTGTCCCTACTCACCAGAGGGACTGTTTGCTTACTCGGATCTTAAGCAAGCACTGCCCAGTGAGATTGCTGCTACCGGTTCCCCTGCAGACCTGGTATTGGTCTCCCTCTTCCTGTCCCAGTTGTGAACTTTTCTGTGACTTCCGTTCTGCTGTTCTGTGATTTCCATCTCCTACAATGCCTCTTCTGCCTGGCTTTTCTTCCATTATCATAGCAGTTGAATGCTACTATACACCCTGTACTGTATTGGGAAACCTAACTGTTTATCAGCCTTTGTTTCATTTGCACCTTCTGCTTTCCAAAGCTCTAGTTTTAATGAATGTCTGTCTGTGACATTCCATCATATATTGCTGGCTGAACGTGACTGCAGTTTTGCTGCTGATATTGTTTCCTTGGACCTTGTTGCTGTTTTAGGGCACTGGACAGCTTAATCATCTGCTTTTCCTCTGGGCCTATGCTCTGGGTTGTTGTCTTTGGTTCAATCCTCTTTAGGTCTTGATATCCAGGCTACAATTGAATTTTGAGTAATGGGTAAGAAAGAGCGTTCACTATTCATCCATTTGCAGAAACTCTTGTCAGTACTCACTGAATAACTGCTTTATTATGGTTTTCCTGATACCTGTGACAAGTCAGTAGTTAATTTAGTATGACCACTGCCTATGCAGTTATTTCTATGTTTTCCTTCTGTCTTTGTCTCTCAGTTATACCAAGATCTATGAAAAGATTTGTTGTCCTGCTTATAGTACCAAACATGAAAGGTCCTCATACATGAGGAGTCTTGGGCATTAGTCAGTGATTATCATGTCATGAGCGCCAAGGCAGTGTAATAGCAAATTACAGTCAATGTTAGCAAATGAAAAGTAAGGTTCACAAGAGGGAGCAGTGTGAACAATTAATGTTCATTATTGTATTTTAAATAAAACACTCAGTAAAATAACCTGAACTTCTGAATAGAAGTTTTAATGGAATATGCAGTGCATACAAGTAGGTTTTTTGATAATGAAAATGCTTATTTAAATAAAGAAATGGAAAGAAACTCTTATGCTATATTTCATAATGTTATACCTTGCTTAGTGCTTTTTGCGTGCCTTTTATAAAGGATCATATTGATTTAAAGGATAGTTTAAAAAGAAAGAGTGGCAAGAATGTTAGTCCTATAAAAGCTTCCACAGAAAAACGTCTCAAAGTTATGTGGAAAACCAGAATAAACAGGATCAACGTGCACAAAATGATGAAAAGTATAGGAAAGGCAAACGGAATTTACTAAATTTTTGTGTGTCTTCTTACTCAGAGGTTTTTTTTAGTACCATCAATAATCAGTTGCTTAAGTAACTTGTGTGCTCTATGTTAGTGTCCTTGAAGTTGTGTAGATATGTAGATATATTTGTAAGTATTTAATTACATATAACATGAATAGGTACTACTTGTATTGAAAAAAGCTGAATATGCGCGCATTTCTTTGCAGGCTTTGATCTCACTTTAGTACATGGAGATGCAAATCCCAGAGCTCTTCTACTCCTTTAGGGAAAAAACCCTAAACAACACAGCCCACATATCCTTCAGTATTCTAATTCCACAATCTTTGCCTTTAATGTTAAGCAGATTTAAGGCCACTTGGTGCAGCAGCACTTTGTTTTATGAAATCAGTAGGCAAAACATTGGTAGAATGTTTCCACTAATGATATCCTTTAATTTGAATTGAGAGTTGCCTGCTTGCCACCAAGATGATAAAATTATGTTTTCCAAAGAGGAAGTTGTTATGGATTATACCAGTATAGTTGTTTTAGCTTCATTATCATTACTCAAGTTAACGTGTCTACGGAAAAAAATGTTGCATTGCTGAACAAGTACCCAAAATAATTAAAAAAATAGAAGAATTTGTAATATAGATTTACATCAAACAAAAAAAGTCCTAATCTTAAATCAACTGAATGATTACATATTATAAAGTAGAATGTGTCTGCATAGGTATAGAAGGAGCTAATTTGCTAAGAGGAGAAAATAGAATATTTAGAGATGTATTCTTTTCTTTGTGTTTTAACCAGCACATTATAATTACACTTGTGAAATGCAAATTTTCTCCAGACGTTTGTATTTTATGCAAATTTTTGTGGGGTTGGCTGAATTTTTAAACAAGTATTTGATTTTTCTCTCGGTTCTGCTGCTTACTCTTTAAAGTGAATCTTTAGCAATGAATCTTGCAAGCTAAAATTGATTCATTGAGAATATTTGACCAAGATTAATGCTACTAGCCTATAAAATGTGAAAATAAAGTAAACCACAGTGGTAGAACAGGGACTGCTCTTGCTTTGCCCTGAGCCTCTTCTATGAATGCTTAAGAACACGGGTTGTGTGCTTCACAGCTACCCCTCTGCAGTTTTCTATGAGACTTTGTATGAACTAACAAAAGGTGAATGGAAAGTAATGATTTCCCTGTTTATACTCACTAATGCTAATTTCCACTCATCTTTCCCACTAGTTTTCTTTCCAGTCTCCAACTAGTCCATCAGGAGCTTTTTGGTCTACTCTGAGAACATATCAAATCCTGATGGTGGCACTTCCATAACAATAAATATTACAATCTCGTATCTGAAATGAAGTCATTGGTAATCGTTTTACTGTTTGCTGCCTAGTGCTTGATATTCAGTTTAAAAGATGAAGTGAATACATATGTCCCTGTATACAAACAAAGTAAACCACATCCTGGGTTGACTGCAAAACATGATTAGTTAATCATAAGTTAATTGTACCCAATGATCAGGTTTAGGCTCTGTGCAAAATCCTTCCTGTGCTGAAAAACTGAGAAGGCGTGGGATTTTTTTAAGTAAGTCTGTTGGATTTTTTTTTTGGTGGTTTTTTTTTTTTTTTGTTTGTTGTTGTTATATGGACTTTTTGCAGGGAGAGGATGGGGGGTGGGTCTGTGGGTTGTTTTTTGGTTTTTGTTCTGTTTGTTTTTTCTTCTTCCTGTAATGCTGTTTAATTTGTAAAATGCTGGCTCTGGTGGGAGCTCTTGGTGTTGTGAAGAGGGTTCTGGGCACTGAGTTCTGCTTCCACTCCCGGGGTTGCAGCTGTGGTGTTCAGGTTGTATTGGGCTGGAAAGGTACAGGAAGTATTTTTAACAGCTGTGCAGTGAGTAGTACCACTGTATGGCTGCTAGAGAAGGACAGAAATGTTGGAGGGTACCTGTGTATGTACCAATTTCTTTTCTGAGTATTTTGCACAGCTGAATTGCTGGAGGCTTCTCGAACTTATTTCAAGTAGTATTGTAATGCGTTAATCCTCTACTATATTTAAAATAGCTTTAGAATTACAATTTTTGCATTGACAGAAACTGTGTGAATTGCAGTGTCTTTTGCCCTGAGCTATTCCTAGCTATTTACTTACAAATATGACTTCTGGTATGTAGCAAAAATGCATTGTAAATATTGTGATCAAAAGGAAATGGCTCCTATCAAAAATACCAGAGGGTTTGGGTTTTTTTTTCAGTTTTTAGACTGGTAGAGTATTATCTTTTCAATATTCATTTATCCAGGAGGGATAAGTTTATCTGTTTGTCAGTTGTAATTTTATTAAACACTCTCTGTTGTAGATTACTGTGCAAAACAGATCCTGTTAACATCGGAACTGTTTTGTAAACAGACTTGCAGCCAGCTAGAGCTTTAAATTCAAATATTTTTTCATTAGCAAGCAGATACTGAGATGGTCTGCTGTAGCTTAGAGAATAGTGAGTCAGAACAGTGAACAGCAAAAACTAATGTGAAGGAGGATATTTACTCTGGGGTGGTAGAGCAGTTAAAAGTCATATTTCACAAATGTGTGTTTGTTAGTGTGGCGTAATTCTATTACGTGCTGTTTGCTCTTGAGGTAAAAAAAAACCCAATCTGTGCAGTAACAGTAAATGCCTTCAGAGGAAGATTAGCATGTGAGACAGCGCTATAAGAAGTGTAGTAAAACCCAACTATCTAAAAAGCAAGAGTGAGAGGAGAAGACACAAGGAAAGCAAGCACAACCTGTATTAGGCTACTTAATAAATTTACATATTACAGGACCGTATTTCAGGAATACCTGAAACTTACTGGTGGCTTGAGTGCTGCAAAGGAAAGATTAATTTCTTATGCAATGTAAGAAGGAACATGAACATAGTTGTTGGCTTCCTAGAAATCCACTTGATTCTTGATTTATTTTTTTTTTTTTAGGAAAAAGGAGAATTTTTTAATTCCAGGTTCATATGCATTTATCTGTTGTTGAATACATTCTAATGCTGTTCAGGTATTCTGTTACTGAGGAATTCAAAATAAGAAGTTTCTGAAGAGTGAAATAAGTGTTTATCTCCATGAGATTCCTTGAACTATATCTATTACATTTTTTTATTTTTGCAGTAGGAACCTCAGCAATACTAAGGAACTGGTGAGTGTGAAAATCATTTAGACCTTTTGCAGCACTAAGGTTACAGAATTTTTTTTAAATTTAAAAGTAACTAATTTCTGATTTTTAGGGTTTCTTATTACTAAGTTGGTGTATAGAGTGGTTCAAAAAGATCTACCACTCTTATCTCTCCATGCATTTCTAAAGGCCTCTCTTCTGAAGTTTTGCCATCACTAAGTGCTTTTTCTTGCTGAGATACGGTGTTGTGAGGTAAAAATTTGTAATATGGCATTTGTTATGAGCAGTGCAATTTTTTCTTAAATGTCCGCGATGGAAGAAACAATTATTTTAGTATTGTATGTTAAATAATAACTTTTAAAGTAGATGAAGTTGTTGCCATCTGCTTGCATTATTTTAGATGTGGAGCAGGGTGGGAGAGAGGCATGTGAAGGGAGGAAAGAAACCCCTGCAGGAATCAGATTCTTGTTCCTTCAGAGCATTGCAGGCATGTCTGGGAACGCAAGCAATTTTAAGGAAGATGGCAATAAGGAAGATGAACATGTTTGAATATGTGCAGGAAGATGTGTGTGCTCATGTTATCCGCCAAAGTCAGATTATTTTGCCAAGTCAAAAGGGTCTTCACTTTTTTCTGAAGAAGCAAAGGCCTTGAGGAGGCTGAGTTACTGGTCTTCCAAAGCATCCTAGTGATTAGATGCTCTTCATGCTTGCTAGTTACCCTAGCCCTGCTACTTCTGTTTGTAGCTTCAGACATTCCTGTTTGCTGTGAGGAGTGATCTCATTACATTTAATATCAGTGGAAATCTTTTCATTGCATTTGGAAGGCTTTAAATCTAAGTTGCCCAGTCAAAATCATGCTGAACAGCTCCCGGAGGTGTTGAGCAGCGTCAGATGTGTGGACTGTGCAAGTTAACAGAGTGCTTGGCATCTCTTACAGCATATGGTGCCATACAGGATGGTTCATTGCTGCTGAAAGCTGTTCAGTTGCTAAGTTCAGTGGTTTCTTGTGGCAGTGAAAGTCACGTATTTGAACTCCTGTATATGGTTTACGTGGTTGTAAGTGTTACTAAGTCAGCATTTCTTAAAACAGTGAAATGCCACTTTAGTTAAAGATAGATTTGGAGTGGAACTCTGAATCTGAACGTCTGTAAATTTTGGGGAAAATTGGGATTTAGATCCAAAGTGGAAGCTAATGCCTGTGGTTTTGGTTTGCTCCTCTTTTTTAGTTGTAAAAGGGAAAGAAATTGAAAATTATGCTTTCTCAAAAGAACATAAAAAATGCTGGGTCACTCCTTTGATGCTTTGGAAATACACAATGGAGTGAGATTTTGTATTAGTGGTGGAGTACTTAACATCCTCTGCAACAGATGCATGCTGAAAGCGATATCCTCTAACTAGATTTATAGAAGGATGTTGTGGCATAGTTGGAGAGAGCATATATCAAGAGAGAAATGTTCTGGATGGTGAGGCAGGTTGTATCCTCAGCAACTTTGCTGATGACACAAAACTGGGAGGAGTGGCTGATAAATCAGAGGTCTGTGCTGCTATCCAGAGGGACCCCCAAGAAGAAATGGGAAGAAGTTGTCCAACAGAAACCTCATGCAGCTTATCAAAGGGAAGTGCAAAGTCCTACACCTAGGGAGGAACAACCCCCATGCACCTTTACATGCTGGGGCCCAAGCAGCTGGAAAGCAGCTTTGCAGAAAGTGGTCTGTGTTTTTTGGTGCCCAGTACCAGGACCAGAAGCAACAGGCACAAAGTGAAACTTGGGAGGTTCCCTCTGAACATCAGGAAATACTTTTTTGCTGTGGGAGTGACCAAGCACTGGCACAAGTTCCCCGTGGAGGTTGTGGAATCTCCCTCCTTGGAGATATTCAAAAGCTGTCTGGACATGGTCCTGGGCAGTCTGCTCTAGGTGACCCTACTTGAGCAGGGGTGTTGGATGAGATGACCTCCAGAGGTGATTCTGAGAGAAGATATAACTAAAGTTGGAACACCTGTCGATTTCCTCTATAGAAAGAAGGATGAAAGCACATTGCTCAAATCTAAGCAAATGGATTATTTTATTTGTAATTAATGGTTCCAAGAGTAAGTTGCAGTGTCTCAGTTCAGGATCCTATAGGTTCATTAAGGTCTGCTGGTACTGGAAGGGGTGCCATACTGGGCACATATAGACCACGTGCCATTAAAATGCTGCTGAGATCAACCTTCCCAAGATTGTGGGGGGGAGGGAACCAAACGTGTTTTACTTATCTAAACAAAAGCTTTTGTTGAGAAGAATAATCAGAAGTTTCAGTGCTTTTCTACAGAGCCACCAGAAGTGTGATGTTGCCAGAATTACTTTTTGAACTCCCACTTAATTTCTTTTTTTTGTTCTACGCACAGAGAAACAAGAATATGTTCTTTTTAAGCTGGAAAATTGTAAAATGTGTACTGAATTGAAATATACAGTGAATGGTGGAAGGGAATACCTTTGGGCAGGGGAAAAGAAATTTTTCCAACTCTCATTTGTATTGCTAGTGTACACGTCATTCAAATTCATGAGGAGTTTAACTGCAAGATTTAAGTATGTAGTATCATTACTGCAGTAAAACGCTTTCTTCTGCAGATGGGAAACTAAAATTTAATGCAAGATAACAACTGCAATCAAAAAATAAGAAAAAAGTCAATCACCATACAGAATATTCAGCTGGAAAAATATTCTAGCCTTCAGTGGAAACTATCACTAAAAACTGCAGTATGGTGTAAAAACACAAGGCAAATGTAGGAATTGCCATACTAGTTTAACCTCATGCTATGTTTAATCTCACGTTCTTGTGCTGTGTTTAGTCTCATGTTCATGTCAAAGGTTGCCTACCTTAACACACAGTACAGCACAACAGAAATAGATCAGTAGATAGAGCTGAGGCTTCTGTGTGTCCTCTGTGTGTGGTTCAGGTGCTATACTTCAGATTAGACATAGTCTGAGTTCCATGGCTGAATGTCTCCATTACACACATGTGTTAAAGGTGTTTTGCCTTTTTTTTTTTTTTTTTTTTTTTTTTTT
>Ga0065711_1006550_pt1 | contig 25582 bp, 12 predicted proteins | sample Hoacrofraction12_FD_59098 | JGI IMG/M metagenome (GOLD analysis project Ga0065711, IMG submission 59098) | Hoatzin crop microbial communities from Cojedes, Venezuela - Epithelial fraction 12 v2 (version 2) | ecosystem: Host-associated > Birds > Digestive system > Esophagus > Crop | place...
GAGATATTCAAGACCCGCCTGGACAGGGTCCTGTGCAGCCTACTGTGGGTGGCCCTGCTTTGGCAGGAGGGTTGGACTGGATGACCCACAGAGTCCTTCCAACCCCTACCGTTCTGTGATTCTGTGATTCTGTGATTCTGTGATTTTACATAACCACATTTAGGCATGGTTGTTCAGCTGAGCATGATAAATGAAGGATAAAAAGATCTGGAATGCTATATAAACGCAAGGATCTTTTACCTCCTTTGGTACCGCATCCAAAAGCACAAATTCATATTTGTGTAGGAATAGCACAACGAACAACTGGATTTCCATGATGGCAAACCACCTGCAAGGAAAGGGAGGAAAACATTGGCCGTCCAGCCTGACCATCACACATCTGTTGTCATCAGATAAGAAAAAGGTTGTCTTTGACACATTTTACATTTGATGCTTTAGTTCTGCCCAAAGGTTTATCTTCAGTAGGAAAATATGCTGTGGCTTTGCTTAGCTTCATTACTCGGTGAAGAACATGAATGAAGCGGCTGCCCCTTCTTTCTGGTGAAACTTTAGACTTAGAGTATCCCTCTGACACCCTATTTTAAAACAGCCCTTTATCATTATGGTTTTTTCCACTGTGTAAACATTTATGTTCTTCTAACGCTTGCTGACTTGAAATAACTTCATAGGAGTGAGAAGACAGTCAAATATAGAAAAGGCTATATGACTAATTGTGCTATATAAAGTTATATAATGCAGCTGGGAGCCTGATGACATCAGAGGAGCTGTGACAGCGGGAGTTATTATTTAATGCGTCAGCATTAGAATGCAGTATGAGACCCAAGGGCATGATTTTTTTTTCTGTAAGACTCAAGAAAGGTCTTTCTTAGTCAGTTCGGAGAACAGTTCAGATAAGTGCAGGTGAACTCAGCTAGTCTATTATTTTTTAATTTCAATACATACAAGAGCTTTCTGCATTCAGGCACTGGCATGCACCTATGCCAGGTCATGGGATTACTCACTTGCAGAAATTAGACTTAAGTCTTAAATACCTAGTTAAAATAGTAATACTGCCTTGCTCTTCTACTCCATTTATTTTCCATTATCTGAGAGATGCTGGAAAACTTGGATAAAGCAGCTATTGGGGAATTCACTGGGGAGAAGGCCACAGGACTGCGCGTGGCGTCAGTCTGGATTTGGCCTGGCAGGTGTGAGGAGGAAGCCCATAAGCCCCACGAGACCCAAGCTAACTCCTGCTGAGCCACCCGGATCTGCGCACCCAGCCGCCCTGTGCGCCGGAGTGGGAGGATGCTTGTTTGCTTTGGCGTAGCTTCAGACCCAAATTATCTCTGTGATTTCACACTGGAATTACCTTGAGAGAGGGAGCTTTTGGTGACCTTCAGCTCGGGGGAATGGAGTGCACAGATATTTCGATGGAAGTTAGCTCAGGTCAGGCAGGACTTGCTGGCCCAGCCTCCACGCTGGCAGCACCGCACAAAGGTGGGCTCCTTACAGCGGGCACAGAGTGGCCCTGGACCCCCGGTGCTTGAGGTCCTGCCTCTGAGCCATCCTCACTGGTTTGGCACGGAGGTACCATGATGCAACCAAACACCAAAATGCCTCTAGGTTGCCCTGAAGGTGGAAGCGCTGCATTTACAGAGGGCCGTCCTCGTAACACAAGCACAGGGGAAGCAGGTGGACCAGCTGTGACTCCTCGGTACCCGCGGCAGGGTTCATCTGCAATCTGTCCGAGCGGCAACGGATAGAACCGATAACCGCAGCACTTCCCACCGTTAGATCTCAAACTGTTTTTCCAAACAGACTGCTGCTGTTATCCTGCTCTGCAAACAGAGGTGCTGAGACACAAGGATGGCAAGCAACGCACATGTCCCAGGGTGACCAGAGGGACAGCCCAGGAGTGAAAGGCAGGACTGCAGAGTCCCAGCACGTCCCTCTCTCCCACAGCACATTGTACTGAGCAGAAGCCACAAGCCTTCTGAAAGCTCAGTGCCCCTTAGCTCCCACCTGTCTTTCATGTTCACGACTGAGTCCTAGAGCCTCCCTTAGAACTCTTGAGTCGCTGATGCCTTCCGTTTTTATTTAGTGGCATGGGGGTTTGACAAACATGTGCTTTCTGAAATCTTGCCCCCAGTGCACTGCTACATGTTGGTGTTGTGCTGGAATCCAGGAGCCCAGCTGTGGACTGAGGTCCTGCAGTAAATGAAATCATGGCTGTTGTGCCGAAGCGTTTACAATGTCAGCTTAAGATAGGAGATGACGGACTGAGCCATGCAAGATAAGCACAGTCGCACAGCCAGCAGACACCTGGTCAGACAAAAGTCGCTTCACTGCCCTTAGGTAAAAAAGATGTCACAGAAATGGCTTTGTGGGAGCTCTTCCCATGTCAGCTTGCTAGAATATTTGACAAGTAAGTTATGTTCCAGCTTTCAGTTTGATTAAATTAGCTTTTAATTTCATGATGAGCTTTTGTAATGGAGAAATGAAATGTTTCATACATTTGATTTATAAATGCCAGTACTGAATTAAATGAAAATGCCTCTTAAACTTGAAATATCATTGTTTCATTCAGTAGTCATACCAAGGAAATCTGCAACCTGGGATCTAGGTACATCCCTTGATTTAATTTCTTTTCTTCCAAGACCACCACATTTTTCTTTTAGAATTATTGCTGAAAAGTGTGAAGGTGTGTGTTACCATGCGGACTGCCAAAGCGTTTGAAAGGACTTTTTGTCTCCTCAAGAAAAAGATTCTCTATCCGTTGTCTATGTAGAAATGTTATCATTTTCTTTCTAACCACAAACTTATTTTAAAGATATTATCAGAATCCAGAGAACAGTCTGAACAAAGAAATAGGTCAATATATATAAACAAGCAGCTTTCAGAAACATTGTTTTGCAGCTTGTCCTACACTTGCAGATGCCTCTCGTGAATTCTGCTGTCACCCTTGCTGGGAGTGAGGCTCACATCTAGCTCAGGAATATGGTACAAGCCACGGAGGTACAGCAGTGAGTGAGCACTTTCCTGTGGCAAGCCTAAACAGTGAATGTAGTTTTATTCATTTGTTTTATGTCTTTAATGCCTTCACAAAGTTTATTTGACACTCATGTCCAGCCTGCTGTAGGGTGTGGATTCAAGAATGCAGACCCTCTGCAACACTCTCTAGATTCCTCACTCCACATGGGATTCTTGAGTTAAATTGACTAGTTTTAAGGATTCTTGGTTACTTGCTTCTTAGAGGAGACCAGGTTTTGAAGGCAGAGAATTGAGCATAGAGATGTTTGAACACAGAAACGAAGAGCAGCTGGCTCCCTGGGACATGTTCCAGGAAGAGGGACAGCAGAGAAAACAGCAGAAGGAATGCAGGAAGCACTGAGGCTGGCATTGCTGGGGGAGTGAAGAGACACAGGATCTGCAATTTAAGCCATCATACAATTGTGTGGGCCTTAATGCAAAGACAAGATTCAAACATAGAGAAGCCAGTTAAGACATCTGAAGATTAGCAAAGAGGTCAATGGCATCATAGAGGAACAAAAGAGAGTCTCAGACCAGAGACGTGTTCTTTAGATTAGTTTAGAACTGGTTTATGGCAGCCTAAATGCCTGTGTCTGTAAACTGGCATGTTTGGAAGTGTAACAACTCTCCCTTGACAAAAAGATGCCTCAGCAGCAGCAGAGCTAGGCTGACTCTCCTCCCTGGGGGATATCCCTTGACACACTAGTCTCAGATTCTGCTTCTGTGTCGTGACTTAACCTGTCTTCCAGGAATGAAACCACTTTCAAATCAGTTTAGACAAGGTCCAGATAATACTGAACATTAGGGGACTGACAAAGAGCAAAGCAATGAAAACACTTTATCTCTAAGTGTAAGAGGAGCCCAGTTCAAGAGAGTTGTTCTCTGCAGGGTTTGGGAATAAATAAACCCCAGCTGTTTCACTGACCTTCCTGGACACTGATGCTTCCCTCCTCCGAATGCCACAAAGCTGTCCAAGAAAGCATTCTTCTCTAAATTTGCCTCTTTCCAACGATCCTGTGGGAAGAAACTTTTTTTTTCCAAATCAGCCTTATATAAATAAAGCTTAACTTCATTTCTCCAGGCTAAAAATGACCTTGGACAGCTAATCCTCAATACAAAGTTGCACTAATGCCATTTTCTTGCATTCAACCTGTTAGTGTCAGAGTCTGGATGTCTGGATGCAAAAGTCAGCACCGATTCAGGGAAAGAAATGAGGGTCCCATCTGAAATATACTTAGTGCTGGAGAGGTTTTCAAAATCACCCCTGAAGCATTCTTCCTATACCTCCCCATTTGTCTAAATGCTGCGTCTTGAGCTCTTGAAATGCCTATCAAAACGCGACCTTCTCCTGTTAAATATACGCACATTCAAAGCAAATGTTCACCCAGCACCTTTCCTCAGCCACAGAATTGTATCACGGCACACAAATGGCTCATGCACATCTGGCACAGAAACCATTTCTAAGACGTTGTGGACAGACAAGTGCAAGGTATGTCAGCTGTCACAGGGGAGAGAGGCGAGGATTGCACGGCCCCGTTCTCAGGTGCAAGCCAGCGTGTGAGAAAAAGAACTCTTCTCAGCAAAAACAGCCTGTCTGCACCCAGAGACTCCTTGCTCTGTCCTCAGTTACCTTAAGAGAAAAGGAACAATGTGAGGAGCAAAGCAAAATCGGCTAAAGTTTGGGCGGGTGACACTGACAGAAGTAAATCTCTTGAATGCTGGGTGACAAACTATATCAGCCTCCAGAAACTGAGTGCAACTCTACCAAGGCCTTCAGGTAACACCCTGTCAAGTTTATAGGGGCTAACTCCTCTGATGAAGTTCTCCCAGAGAAGATGTAATCTTGTGTTTGTTTATTTTGGATTTTTTTCAGCTTGGGCTGTTTAGAGCTTTCTCAAGAGGAAATCTGTTAGCATCCAAATCCAATAAAAGCAAGGAAAAAAATCTCAGTGGTGATGAAGCAAGGCGATACCATTTGGAGTGGCAGTGTCCAAGGGATACGCACCTATTGCTCATGGAAAAAGGGTGAGTTTCTAAATAACAAGCTAGTTTGCTTTTTAGGAATAAAGTTACTAAAGAAATAAGCCGCTGCATCAAGGTTTCTGCTCAGGGTTTCAAACAGGCAGGAACTATTACGAGAGATTTCAGATTGGTGAAGAGTTTGCTAGAAGGGAAGTTTTGTTTAAATTACTCCTTGACATATTTCTATAAAACAGACAAACTGTTTTATAGTGATGGTGCTAAAAAGAGCAGTTACATGCCTGCCCACACGGCCACCTGGAGTGGAATAATAATCAAGAAACTCTAGATGAGCTACTGAATTAGCAGAGCTAATACCTACCAGAAATCATCTGACTGGCAAGGCCCATGAGCCTGGGTAAACACGTGGAGATGAGCTACAGAGACAGATGCCAGGGAGAGGAGACTACTTGGAGCTGTGTTCAAAAGTTGCAATCAGTGGGGTCTTCCCATGGTGGGCTTTGAATCAAGATCAAAGTGATGTAAAGTAGTACCATATTATTTTGAATATATAACCGAGCTTTCCAGTCTTGCTTATTCCTACAGGCTCCTTCTTTTTCTGCACATCATCTCTCTGCACAAGGCCATCCTCCAGACAATGGGCATTACCCAACTTTAAGCCAATTTGTCCATGTGCTTTTGTTGTAAAATAAGCGAAGAGAAGAAAAGACAGCAAAATACCCACGCTAAGAGCGACAACTTACAGGTTTGAACATTTCTGGGTCAGGAAAGTATTTTGGATTCCTGTGTAACCAGTATGGCGACAACATCAGCATGTCACCTGCAGGGATGGTGAAATTCTGAAAAGAAGAAAAAACTCTAAGAAAAGAGAAAATCACAGGTTCAGCTCACAAAACAGTCCCTCCTTACTACCTCTCTTCCATCAGCAGAAGACCCTAACAGAGGGCAAGTGAGGGTGGTGAAGCCATGGTGGGCATATTACGCGTTTGAAGCTTCTTGCTGTTGCCCTTTTTTTTCCGTAAGCAAGACCTAAACAGTGGAGAATGTGCAAAGTCTCTTTTTGTTCTAATGTGTTTTTTTCAGGTATAGAAATAACAGAAACATTGTTTCTGTCTTTCCTGCTTCTTGAGGTATCGTGTGAACTGGTATTTTTTGCTAAAACTTTTTGTTAAGTAATTCCTTCAAAATGTAAAGAAATTCATAGAAAGACTTATATGACAGTAGATCTTCATGGGACTTTAGTAATTTCTTAAATAGGCATGAGTTCTGATTCCATAAGAGAATGTTTTTCTCCCAAACATTTATTTGTTAGACTCCTGAACACTGGCACTTCCCTTCTGAAAGGCAGTGAGGAGGACAAACAGAAAAGCAGGAGTTTTATCAGTTTCTAAATTGTGGTCCCTTCTACTGTATTTGTTTTGTCTGATTACTATTTGATATACCATGAGCACAGTATCTCCAGCTCAGTTCAATTCTATCTAAAATAAATTCAAAACTGAAGGTAAGACTGTGAGCAAGAGAAGTAAAACCACCAGTTTTTAAATTAAAGATGATTAAATTAATGATGATGAATAAATCTGTTAAACCTAAACAGAATATATATGTGAGATTGTGTTTTACTATTTTTACTATTTTACTATTTAGTTTAAAATTACTATTTTAATTTTATCCAGATCTTTTGGGAGGCCCCTTTCCAGACAAATCACACAGCACGAATTGCATTCTCACCTGAATTTTTATTGGGTTTACTACTTTCTTAGTGATTGCACCCGGAGACCTCAGCCGTATGGCTTCCAAAGTGCACCACTTAATAAAAGGGAGTTTCTTAAGTTCCTCTTCAGAAACTTCTATTTTATCTTTACCTGTTGTGGCATGAAAAAGAAGACTCTGTGTAAAAATTAGATTTCATACTTGTTTTGATACATGCTGACATGTCTTGCTTTAGACCTTCTGGTAGAATACCTCAAGACTTTAAGATCTTGTTTATAGCCAGAAATTTTCTTTATCTTTCAAAGTGAATACATAGACCAAAATCAGTACTATTTAAGAAAAGCCATTGAAGATAATTTAGTAACTCTAAGGTAGGCGTAGATATGGCATTGGCCAGAAGAGGCCAATGAAAGGTCATCTTGGGAGTTGGAAGTCCCTGGAGTTTTTTAGTACTTTGGTAGCAAGCTGCATGGAAATCTCAGGGACTGTAGGCACCAAGACAAGAAGCCACGGCTGATGTCTTGGGCTATGTTAACACTAGCAAATAAAACAGGGCCGGAAGAAAGCCTTAAGCACTGGTTCGTTATCATCCTTATTGGCTGATTATTGACATGTTCCTTGATGTGGTTTTCACCCATGTCAACTAAGAGTCGTCCATGAAAGTCTAAGCATTGTTCAGGGGACTGCACATGTGAATGACTGCTCCCAGTAGGTGACTGTTTTTTGAGAGAAAGAGATTAGCCCTGTGGGGGTGAATCATGCTGGACAAACTGGCCTCAGGTGAGAGAAAGGAGAACAGTTCCTGGCCTGCTTTTTTTTCCTCAGAATAACTGTAACTCTAGTGGACATCACACCATGAAAAGCAGCTGAAATGAAAGACCTCACCTGACCCTATCATAGATGCATGAAACAAGGACAAGACTGGTTAATACAAAGCCAGGCCTGATAGATGTGGAAGGATGAGACAAATACATATAGTTCTTATTCTACCTTATTTTGCTAACACCTAAAGTGGTTTTGCTTAAAAACGAGTCTTGAGCACATGCTGAGTAAAGAACTCAGAGCTGGACTCTGTGTTATCAGCAATACCCTTAGCAGCAACATTCATTACTCCCAGCCATTGACCAAGTGTGCCGTGTGCTGAGCCAACACAGAATAAATAATTTCCAGGTTCCAGAAGGACATGATAGGATTTATTACCTGCTTTGCCAAAAACAGAAGCCAGGTCTTCCATGATTTTGTTGTAAATGGAAGGATAAGAGAGTATGAAAACAAGGGTCCAGAACGCAATCTAAACAGAGATAAAAGTACTTTAACGCAAGAATACGGAACAGGATTGCAGTATCTTTGTAACAAATCACAGAGGCAGGTGAAAACATTTGCACTTTTTGGATGTGCCTGTTGTAGCTGGGATGCACAGGGAGCTACGCTTCCAGGGTAGATCCACATCTAAGGGCTCAGATCCTGGGAGATTAGGTCTAGTCATCTGCTGTGTACTTGTCTTCAGTGAACGTTACAGAGCTTTGACTTTGGGCTTTGAAACACAGAATCCTTTCTTTAATTTCAGATAACTAGGTGTTAAAATGAATTACTAAATCATTGCATGTGATTAGATTTAGCTGCATGAATGGAAGAAAAATTAAATAGTAAATTCCCACTATCATTAGCAGAAATGAGGTGAAATAATTTGCAGGGCATTATCACTGTGAGTCACACCGTAAAGGGCAGAAAACGTTTTAATTCACAGCAAAACAAGCAGTAGTATATCCCCTTAAGAAATAATTTGCTAACTGATTATGCAATGAAGTTGAAAATCAAGAAATTTAGGAAAGGAGAAAATCCTCTTAAGTAGGATGAAACCAGAAGGACTCGCAGCACTGCCAGGAGTCTCCCTCCTCTTGCCGAGCTCGCGGGAGGTGCAGTCTGCACACAGATCTGCTGGCGGGCCATCTGTGCTGGTGAGGGATGAGAACTCTTACTCTTATTTCCCAAATAGCCCCACGTGGATGCAGCCCTCCTTCTGCAAAACAAATCTGGTAGCTTAGTTTTCTCATACAGCACTTGGACATCGTGGCCTCACCATGGGCTGAGGAGGGATAACGGAATTGTTTCAGATAAAAGGGTTTAACATGCTTGTAAAAAATCCCCTTGGAAGGTGAAAGGCCTTTTCTCATCATTCCAGTCACCAGAATAGTGGTTGTGACTATTCTGAGAAACAACGAAATATCTGTATGTCTATTTACAGCTGAATATTACAGAAGTAAGTAACGGCAGTGTTGTGGAAGGAATGTCAGTTATCCTGATAACAGACAGCAGGCTATGCCTCTCACTTCTGCCAACGTGTGAATCCACAGAAACCTCACTGAAATGGATGAAATTCCATCAGGGTAAATTGTAGTAATATCCAGTCTACAAAAAACTTAGATATATCCGTTAGGAGTACATACAAAAATAACTCACTATCATTTTTTTCTAAATCACATCTGTAACGGACATAACTGTGCTGGAAAGAGCTTAGTAGTCATGGTAAATAAAGGATGTTTTTGCTGCTATGGATTTTTAATCTGAGAAATTCCTATAAAGGTCTTTGGTCAGCCCAAGCTGTGTTAGATATATTGGACTTGTTATCCTACATATATCTGTATCATTAATCCATCAAACCTGTTTCTAACATAGACAAAACTTAAGTGGTGCTAGAATCAAACTATTGCTTTTCTTCCCCTGAAGCAACGCTGGTGTTCGTACAGCAGATTGCCCAAAGTGAAAGAGCCAAATTCACTTAAGGATTTACACACAGATGAAGTTACTCCGTATTAGGCTTTTGATATTCTTTACAATTGGTAACACCAGGCTGTTAAAATAGAGTTTCTACTGTAATACAGCCACAGTGCTTCAAAATAGAGTTAAATGCTCTTCACAGCTTAAGACTGTGATCTTAATAGCTATGAGACATATGTTCCTGAAACGTTGCGACAGGGGACATCATTATTTAGGAAAAATACAAGAAGAGCTTTTCTTGTCATTGCTTCTGTGACACTGCAGCCTGGGTATATTTGTAGTGATGCATGTGGGCGTGATAATCCCTTCTTTGGAATACACACGGTGTGTGTGACCTCTGGTTCAACGGCTTTGCTTCCCAAATGCAGGCTTTTCAGCGGGGTAAAGAGAAGGTGCTTCTCTAGCTGATGTACTTACAGGGACAGTATTGGCTTGGGAAGCCCAGAGCATCAGGAGGCCATACTTGGGAGCTAGATGTTTTCCTTGCAAGTTATCGAGGAGATGTTGCAGTAGTGTCTGTTACAAATAAAAGAGAATAATGTGTATTTCCAAAAATCTGTTAAAATCTAGTTTAGGGTAGGGCTTACTAGAATTCAAGGATGTAACGTAAGACAGTTTATCAAAGAGAAGTCATGTTAGTTATGGCTTTTTTGCAGTCACAAAGTAGAGATGACAGCTGTCAAGAGAGAGTGAGACTCACTCATAGGCAGAGAGCCAGAAGACATCAATGTGCCACGTGAATCCCTACTGAATACTTGCACTGCCCTCCATTTTCTTAAAGTTTCAGGGGGTTTGGTTCCCTCGCTCCCCATTGTTGCTTGTAGGTGGAAGAAAGACAAAGAAATCTCTATTCTTTTTTAATTCCTGCTCTGCTTCTCTTGCTGAAAAGGACCTGAAAATGGGACTGAATAAGTTGAATAAATGGAAATGAAGAAAATGTTCCTGTTCCTGCCAAAAAGGTGCTCGTTATGAAGAGATGGTCTGATATATGAGCCAACTCCCTAGTTCCAGGTGCTTTGTCAGTGACCTAACAGGTGACTTCAATGGCTTGATATTATTTGAAACTATAGCAACTGTGTAATGTTCTAGGATCAGCTTTTGTTTATGGTATTTCCTTAAATACAAGGCAACCATGCATTCAAGGCAAAGCTTCCCGTCTGCTTTTCAGAGGGGAAAAGGCTGATCCTGAATAAAAAATGACTGCTCTTTATTCCAGATTCCCACCCAATCTAAGACACCGAGTCCGTGCCTCCTACTTCCTGCACCTCCTTACCTCCCACTATCCTCTCTCCAGCCCTCTCTTTCTTTCCATAATTCTGGTTTATTTTATGAAATAAATTGTGATATGTAAAGCTTTTAAAGTCTAAATAAAACCTGGTTTGTTTAATGATCTGTTCTATACTCATTTGACAGATCAAAATTCCCAGGCCAGTCTGCCCTCGTGTTTGTCAGCTGTGTAGACAGAATTCCTGGCATAGCCAAGGAGAAAAACCAGGGGGACAACTTATCACAGCTTTGACACAATCAATATTTAGGGTACTTGGCTTCCAATCCAGTAATCTGCTATTTTCTACTAGTCTGGCTGCTGGAGGATCTACTCACTCTACACCACGGTTTAAAAATAGTACATGTAAGGTTTTGAAATTTCACAGCACGGTGCCATCAGAGAAACAACTGAAGGGGTCTTTCTCTCACCTCTTTCAACTGTTCACTGCAACTGCGATACCGGAGGCTGGCTATGGGTTATAGCTCTGAACCCTTGGCTTGAAATTCCCCAGAGGAAGATGTCAATTCTCAGAAATGTAGGAAATAAATTAAATTGAGGAGTAGGACTCAAAATTATGGGTCTGTCCTAATGTAGGCGTCGGCAATACTGGAAAATTAAGGTACAGCTATTGAAGCTGACATTTTTGGCTTATTTCTTCCAGTACTGAAATAATTCCTGCCCTCCATTCCTTCAGTCAGAATATACAACAAAGTCATCCTATTTCATAGCCTCGGATGTTTACCTTGGATGTGGTCTCTGAAGGGTTGGTCCTTTCAGCATCTGACACTACTTTCTCAAATAATTTTAGAAGCCATTTTTTGGATTTAGACCAGCTCCTGTAAAGAAAAGCAACAAACAAGAAGCACTTAACTGAGCCAGCACAAATCAACATTTCCTTTTCCATGAAAAGGACTCCTCGGTTGCTTTCCAAAAGCCCCTGGGCAGCAGTCGGTTGATGAATTGTCAAGTGTCAGCCTGACTGACATTAGTGTTGACTTCACCTTGGCCAGACCTCATCTTGCAGCCAGGACCTGCGACTGCAAGACTCCAAAATTTTCATATCTGTTCCACTACAGGTTTTCATTGTGGCTTTGGACAATTGCTTAGGTTAATCTTTTCAAGAATGACCACCCCTGAGAAAGTAAAGGCCACATTTTCAGAGCATCCTTGGTTCTTTCTGAAGGCTGCTTTGAGGTGCTCATGGTGCTGTCACACCCTGAGAGCACTGACAGACTCCCTTTCGTGGAGTTTTGTTGCCTCTACCCAAGGTCAGCTCTACGACAGTGCAGCCGTGTAACCTGGGACCAGTCTCCTGGGAAAACAGTGAAGGTGAAGAAAAGAGCAGAGAGATGCCTTGGTGGGGACCCCCTCAGCTCGGGACTCACATTTAGGCTCAGGTCTTTGCCCTTTGCCCAGTTCTGCTGCTCCCTGACAGGTCCGAGCTGGACCCTGCTCACCTAAGCAAGATTTTTTCTGCTTTATGCCAGGAAAATGCAGGAGACAAGGTCAGAACTTTTCTGAAGGACCTAGCTGAAAGCCTGCCTGTCCCCAGGGTGCACCATTGATAAAGACATTGCATCACTCTCCCGGGGAAATGTCTCTTGCGGTTGACATCACAGCGAGCAAAATGTCCCTAACGGGTACACCACGTGCATCATCTCCGCTCCGTTACCTCAGGAAGCACTCTGGCATCTGAGAAGCGTATTCGAAGTCCTCGTCGTACTTCTGAAAATGTTCTTCAAACTCCTTGATTTCACTCTGACTTGTCGGGCAGATGCCTTTCCCAAACAAAGTGTTCACCCCTGCTGGATACATGGCACGCCTGCAAGGACAAGATGTCTGTGACTTACAGGACACAGGGAAGCTGTCACAGCAGCTTTAGGTCAGGACGCGGCGGGTTGAGTTGCCAACACTAGAAGTGCGGGACTCGAGCATCACACCAGTACGGAAGGGCTGGCAAAAGGCTCATACCTCACTCACACCCTTACTGCAGATTTTAAGGAGAGGCTGGGAGATACGCGGACCTCAGGCTAGTCGTCTGCATTTGGCAGAACTTCATCAGCTAGCCTTTGGTCACTTGGCTCTGGGAGCTGAGGTCCCCTTCTCCCCATTAACCATCCTTCTTATTTCAGGTTAGCCCATGTGGACCTTCCGAGCATGGCACAAGCCCTTCTGCAACCAGACACCCCAAGAAATCCTTCCTCTGGCTGCAGCTTTGCTGGACCAAACAACGCTTTTTTTGTTTGCTTTTTATCTCATTCCTTCCCTATTTGCTCCTCCATTATCCTCAAAAGTCCGAGCTTGTTTCCCAGGCCACTTCACCTGTACCCCTGAGGTCTGAGAAGCCCTTATGCAGTCTTTGCTGGGTTCCAGCTGCTGCTAAACACAGATATCAGACAATGTCTCTTGCACTTTCTTGCTTTTCTACGGATGGTAAGGAAGGTGGGGCCACCTGCTGGCTCTGTGGATTTGATTCTGAGGCAGTTAAATAAATTACCCAGCGCGTTGCATTCCAGTTCTTCTATCCTGTGTTGTCTGGCAATTCTGTTGTTCTTCTATCCTGTGCAGCCTGCTGTAGGTGACCCTGCTTTGGCAGGGGGTTGGACTAGATGACCCACAGAGGTCCCTTCCAACCCCTACCATTCTGTGATTCTGTGGCAAAACTGTAAGAAGAGATCACACCCAGCATAGATTTACTGTCGATGACACTTTTGGGTTCTGTAGTTTATCATCTAGCCTATGACTTTTTTTTTTTCTTATTTTAGACAAATAGCAGCTGATTTGGATTTGATGACCAGAGTTCATGGCAGCCGTGGCAGCGGGAAGAACGCCCTGTTCCCCGAGGCTCCATGCCGCGGGGATCCATGCATCCTTCATGCACAGCTTGTACACACATGCCACCACTGGCACCCACGCCACGTTGGGGACCACGGCCTCTGGTGGTGCCAGTACAGCCCAGAACAACAGGTCCATCCCTGCCCTCAGAAACCTGAGCCCAGGTAAAAGACTACAGACGGATTCACACAGGGGAATAACAAGAAAGTGGAAGCCAACATTAGCTACCAGACAGTGGCGTAGCGCACGCTACCGATTCGATGAATGTCTGTGTTTTCACAAGAAGCAGAAGTGACTGTGATCTCAGAAGACAGGCGGGGGTACACCATGGAATGCGGGGGTTTGCACCCCGTTATTGAGACCAGTCGGACGGAGGGCTGGGAGGTTTCAAAGCTCCCTTCCCCACAGTGTTTCCCCAGTGAATCGAAATTGTGGTGATTGAAGTGACAGGTGCTCAGTGTTTCAGCTGCGGTAAAAAGCTGTATCTTAGATGTGTTACGCAGAAAAAGTCACCAAAAGACAACCTGGATGTGAGGTCTTAGAAACAGGTCCAAGCCAAAGGCAGTATTCAGCTGGTAGTCCTGATGGACAGGCAAAATATTGGTGTCGTCCCAGACGATCAGCAAGAAGGAGGAGTTAAAAGCTCTGTTGTTGTCTCATGGAACTGTCAGTAAAGAGATTTTTTTACATGAAGGATGAAGTTCTGGCAGCAAAGTCAGTTGCAGAAGTCTTATTTAAGTTTTGGGCTAGGCTTGGCCCAAGACACGCAGGGACAGTTTTCATCCTGCTGAAAATCAAGCATTTTGTCCGTTCTTAATAACATGTGAAGCTTTTATTCCATCTTTTGGGAAATGGGGTTTGTTGGAAGCTGCCGTGTTTTCTTTTTCCTTCCAAACAGGTAATTCAGATGAAACCCTGTCCACTCTCTCAGCCACCTGAAACTGTGAAGCAGCGATGAATATCCTGACACAGCTTTTCTACGGCTTGAGAGCCTGAGCTCCACCCGCTTTACGGTAACATCTCTGCTCCCATATAGAACACCCATGCGTTAGAGTTGTGCTGCAAAACTCCCTTACCTTACCAGGTCACTGAGGTCGCCTGTGCCCTCCGTGCCCAGGTGTGCCATGTGCTCATGCAGTTCCTCACACAAAGTGCCCGTGAACATGTGCAGATTAGAAGGACCCATTTTTCCCTTCATCATGCTGTAGAGGTTACCGTGGTTCCGATAAAATGCTTCTGCAGGGACAGAAACTAAACACAGAAAGAAACAGAAACATTTTGGAAAGCAGATTAAGTAGATTTTCACTGAAAGATAGAGTCAAATTTTTCACATAACTTGTGATTCTAATTCAAATGCCTTAACCTTCATTCAGCATGAAATTCCCAGAAAACTTCCTGCTAACCCTGTAAAGATTTTGGTGAGCCCTCTGCTTCTACCAGCCTGTGTAACATTTTCCTGCCTCATGAAGCTTCAGTGCCAGAATCAACGACCCAGAGATCTTCCCCCAGCTTCCATGTGGAGGTACAGAGATGTGCACACGCACCACAAAACCAGCATGAAAAAGAAATTAATCCAAGAAAGAGCAGTTTAGATCTTCATGCTGTAATATGTCATCTCAGTCGTATCAGGGGAGACTGAGAGAGCTGGGACTGTTCAGCCCGGAGAAGAGAAGGCTCAGGGGGATCTTATCAGCGTGGATAAATATCTCGGGGGGAAAGGGGGAATAAAGAAGATGAGGCCAGGCTCTTCTCGGGGCAGGAGGCAAAGGGCAGAAATGGGAATACAGGAGATCCCACTGAGGCACAGGAAAATTTTTATTGTGAGTGTGGTCAGACACAGGAACAGGTTGCCCAGAGAGGTTGTGGAGTCTCCATGCATGGGGATACTCAGAACCCAGCTGGACACAGCCCTGGGCATGCTGATGTCGCTGGCATTGCTCTGAGCTGAGGCTTTGACTAGGTGATCTCCAGCAGCACCTTCCAGCCACAGGGATTTGGTGATTCCGTGATTTAATCTCTCTGCCAGCTTGCTTCTCTCTCATGTCACAGTCCAAAATTGCCAAACTACTCAAGGAATGCCTGTCTCTGCAGTCCCACGTGGATATAAGCACGTGAGCAGACAGAGCAGGCCACTGCGGATGGGATATGTACCTCAACCCTTTCTAATGACTGTTGTACTACAGGGTGACAACTAATTACTGCTACAAGCTGATTTTCAAATCAAGTGATAGGACACCACACTATTGCTCCAAACCTGGGACACGCAGGTGGAGTGTCTAGCCACAGAGAAGGACCTAATCTCAAACTGGGGTTGCTTGAACGGTCCCTGGTTCAGAAACCTTTGACCCCTTGAGACTGAAACCAAATCACTTAGCAGGCTTACAGCGCTGGATCCACATTAAGGAATTTCATTTTGCCTTCCTTTTGTAGCATGGTCACGGGTTAAGATAAGCATTTAAGGCATGATCAAAAAGCCACTGGGTTTTGGATTGGGCTTTAATGTTCCTGGGTAACTGGATTTGATTTCCATTAAATAAAGAGCTAGGTCTCATTTACCTGCATTCTCGACAGCTTGCTGTACTGCCTGTTCAAAATTTAAGTCTTCAGATTTAAAAAATGCTTCAGCTCCTTCTTCCTCAGTCACAAAAGTAAACCGTTTTCCCAGAGCGAATATGGTGAATACAGGCCCATGCTGGAACAAACAAAAGATTTCGTATTACTGTAATGTTAATGCATTTGACAGGAGCCCAACAGGACTTCACAGCTTCTGGGGGAAGGACCTGGTCCTTCTCGCTCTCTGTACACCTTGGCTTGGAAGTGCACAAAGGTGACATGAACCAGAGCAGAATTCGTAGCCTCGCGGACCAGAAGGGAACATCCCAGGGGCCTGCCTGACCTCTTGTGGAGTGGAAGCGATTCCTTCTCCGAGATTAGCGTTTTGTATCTGAATTACATTGCATTTCAAACAACCCAACCTACCTGGATTTAAAGAACTCAAGCTGCATCCCTTGGCTGCCATAGCAAAGTACCCACATTGTAAAAATCCATAATCCTACCTATGTCAATATATATCTTTTTACAAAAACTCCCCACTCCTGCATGTTTTTAATGTGTGTTTTTTTTCTTTTCTTTTCTAGTTTAAAGGTTCTGCTAATACAACAATTCCGTTCTTGTATAGGTGTTTAAGATTAATATCAAAATAGCTAACAAGCTTTGAGCAGAATAGATGGAGTTTGTTGAGACTTACATTCAGGGAAAGTTTTTGATACCATAAATCATTCTTTCATTTTCCCTTAATCGAATATCCTAGAGCCCTCTCAAAACTTTAAGCAATAAGTGCTCACTTCTGTATTCCTACATTATGAAAAGGATCACTGATATTTGTCGATACTTTAAACTAGCAAACAAATGTGCAATATCTACTGGCTGCCAGATTTAGGCATAAAAAGTCAGCATTAGGAAATGAGCATCTTTAGCACCTTTTTCTTAGTCAAGGCAATTTCTGTTCACAGGCAAAAGCCTTGGAAATCAAAAGCCCAGCATTTACATTTATATGCACACCACCTTCTTTTGGCAAAATTTTTGTACGCGTGGAAAGGTTTGGGGCTTTCATAAAGCCCCAAAACAAGGCACAACAAGGAACTTGACTTTCTTTTCCAGATTACATTGCTGGCAAGGGTGAATAAAAGTTTTCTGTTGATCTGTCTGGAGTACTGAAAAGCTTTGAATCCCCCGTGCTCGCATGGTTTATGCCAATGACTTTAACCACTTCTTTTGTTCTCTGTGTCTGTATTGTAAAGCCTGCTTCATCAAAAGCTCTTTGAGGCCAAGGAAAAGATTCCTCTTGACATCAGCTGAATTTTGATTGTGTCCTTCAACTCTAAATTATTAAAGAAAGAATGACTGTTTCAACTCTCTGGGCGATAATAAATAAAATATTGTTTTAATAATAGCTAAATTGCTAGGGTTGCATTTTTATGGATAACTGCACATCCTCATCAGCAGGCTGGATAAAAATCAGTGAATTTGTACTGTGTTTGTTTTTGAGTTTTTAAATTAACATTAAAATGTACTTAAACTAATTTTAAAATAAAATTAAACTAACTAATAGCAACCGGCAATAACGCTTCACTATTCAATTAAGGTCACACTCAATTAAAGATTGGAACACTTTCTTTTAGGTGATTACATGTGAGCAAGATGCCGAAGCTCCCATTACAGACAGTAGAGGTCGAGTCTGTGCAGTCAGGGGAGCCTAAAACCGATTTATCTGACCGGCTACTGCACACCTCTGTCTGTGAAGGTGAGCTGAACTGCCCTTGGACTCCACTGACAGGACTGACTGCGTCTCCACTGACCATCAGTGGAGCTTGGACATCTTGCTTACCTGTAAACACCTACACAAACAATCTGGTTTTGAATCTCTTCCAGTTTCCTGCAAGCTATATAGAATAATGAAAATTAAACCAATATTAAACAAAATTGAAATAATAAAAGCTCCACAGAGGACCTTCAGAACAAGTCAGCTTTGTTGAACAGCACAGTGATGGTGGATATTCAAAGACACACCTTTCAGAAAGCACAATTTTGTGTCCAAACAGGAAATTAAAAACAAATATGATATCTGATAAATGAAACGTAAAATTAAAATACGAAAAAAGGTTTGAGGATCAAGATGCTAATGGCAATCCCCACCCCTTACAATAAAGACTTTTCCAAACATACGAGATGCAGGAACTCTCCTGGTGTGTTGCTGAGCCTGAGAAATTCTCAAGGTGTAAAGAAACCAAGTGGGGAAGCAATCTGAGTTGGCGATTGCAGCAGTCGAAGACAAGTCCCACCCTGGAGCCTCTCACTGCGAGCGATGGACTGAGACCTTGTTTCAACGGAAGTATTAAGTGGAATAGACTTCAACAGTGCTAGGTATAGCAGTGATAAATATTTCAGTTCAAAACTCTAGAGGGACTGAAACATGAAGATGCAGAACTACCTACTGCAATCTGTTAAATCACCCCCAATGACACGAGGATGGACAGGCAAATGTGGTCCCTTCCTAGAGGGCTCCTGAAGGACCTGGGAAGCCTCAAAGAGTTCTTCCAGCACTCCGCAATTTTTCACAAGCATTGTCAAAGAGCAAGATTAGTAGTGGATAAATAGGATGTGCTAAAGAAGAGCCAAATACATCTTTTAGGAAGACATAAAGATATGTGGCCTTAAACATATTCCTAATTCATTCCTTAGAAGAAGGAATTAAAAGTTTGCTCACAATCGGGAGCCATTTGGGAATCCAAACTAAGAGGAGACCTAGAAACACCACAGAAGAAGGCAACCTAGAAGAATCGCATTCTGAAATGACCCCAAGATCTATTATACAAGTGCTAATAATTAATTCAGAGCTCTCATCTTGCTAGGAAAGGAGCAGAGAAAGGACCGCAAAGATCTAAACCCATCCTGTACCCACATCTTCAATTTAGCGTGTGTCTCTGCCCATTCCACCTCAGCAGGATGTACTGAGCTAGGAAAGGTAAGGGATGGACAGCAAGCATGAACCAAAATTTCAATAAAAGGAGAATAAGTGGACTTAGATCTCAGGAAAGGTGAAAAGAGCATAATTATTCCCAGTTTCTCAAAATGTAAAAGCTAATGGGCTATTAGAAGGTAGCTGGTTTAAAACCAGACAGAATACTTTCTTCATATGGTTCACAGTTAAATTATGGCTTTGCTGCCTTGGGATGCTATACTTAAAGGGGACCTAAAGGAAAGATGGGGACAATCTTTTTAGCAAGGCCTGTTGTGCCAGGACAAGGAGCAATGGTTTTAAACTAAGGGAGGGGAGATTTAGACTGGATATGAGGAAGAAATTGTTCACAGTGAGGGTGGTGAAACGCTGGTACAGATTGCCCGGAGAGGTAGTGGAGGCCCCATCCCTGGAAACATTCAAGGCCAGGTTGGACGGGGCTCTGAGCAACCTGGTCTGGTTGAAGATGTCCCTGCTCACTGCAGGAGGTTGGGCGAGATGGCCTCTAAAGGTCCCTTCCCACCCAAACCATTCTATGATTCTATGATTTACCACCGTTGCACTACGGGCAGGTACCAACGAACCACGGGCATTGCCTGCCAACACTGCGTCCCAGTTTACTGCTCGGTGTTTAAGGAGACCTGATGACATATGGAGATACAGAAAGCAAAACAAAAAACCTGTTAGGATTTAGGGCCTCTGAAGCTGCTTTCACTCATGAAAGCTCTGTTTTTTCCAAACACTGGGAAAGACCAAACAAAACAGCAGTGCCATGGTGAGAGGCAGATCTGAGCTTATGCGAAAGTGAGAAGTAAAAACTTCAGAAGGACATTCTCCAAAATCTCATGGGTTTAACTGGACTCTTCTTGTTAGCTCAATTAGCAAACTGATCAGAAGCATTTGATATTCCTTGTTAACTCCTCTCATGTTTGCCAGGCAAAGTGGGAGCCGCAACTTTTGAAGCCCTCATTAAGCAGCTCTACCTGTATTTTATGTTTCACGGCGGCTCCAGTTACCCACCCTGCCCATCTCAGACCACCTGCGAAACTGCTTTAACTAACCAGGCAGCCTTAGGAGGAAGAGGTGGTGTCTTTTGTTAGACCAGAGATTAAATATTTCATTAGAGCACAGGATCTTTCTTTTCTTAGACCCACTGACAACACAAGGTGAAAAACCAGACAATTCTTCCAGCCCATGTCTTCTTCTGTAGGAGGAAAACAGAGGCAGCGAACTTCAAGCAAAGTGCAGTTTGGAAGCAGCAGAAGTCTGGTGTGTTACTCCAGGGCCGGAGAGAAAAAGCAGTGAGGGGTGTGCACAAAAAGAAAATAATAAGAAAGCTAACTCTTTAAGAGAGAAAAAGAAAGGAGTGTCACTTTGACAGCCTGAAGGATTAATCCAGGGGAGGAATTTTCTAATTGCAAAAGTCTCCCCTGAAGGTAATGACCCTATGGAGCTGAAGAGGTTTCACGCTGCCTACAGCCTGTTTCTGCACTGACTTTTATGAGCACAGCTTGCTTGTACTGAGGACACTTAACCCTGTCCTGGCAACCTTGGGATTACTGCAGATGTATTTTGCAACCGCTGTAACGTCTGTTGATGACCCCTTTGGCAGCAGCACCGGTTTTATCTGGCTGTACCACGCGACGGTGCCTACTCCTTGAACAGGGAGCAGGCAGGAGAAGGCTTACGGTTCCTGGCCTCAGCACATGGTGCCAGTGTGGGAGGTGGGACGGGAGGGAGACGTGCCTGGGGGGTTTAAGGAGGGGAAGGGGAGGAGGAGAGACGACCCCTCCCCAGGGACAGGGGACTGCGGGATGACGGTGCGGCAGGCAGGCAGCCAGCCCAGGGCTGATGGACCAGGTCCCTCTTGGCTCAGGGGGGCCGCAGAGAGGGGTCACAACTCAGAAGGGTGCTGAGTTGCTGTGCTAAGCAAAAAGTCAAAGGAAAGGTCCTATCTGCAAACACATAGTAAAGGTGAGATACGTAAGAGAGCCTTCTCTTCCTGCTTTGTCTTATTTTGAGTTTTCTCCCATTCACAATGTTTCTTGTTCTAGTTTCCATCCCAACAAAACCTGCGGTTTATAAAGTCCTTCAGGTGTTTCTGGTATGTTTGGATGTGGCAGCAGCTGCCATAGCACCAAGAGTGGCCTAAAGGGTCTCCAGACAAATGAATATCAAAATCAACAGACCCATAGGCACTAATTTTGCATTGATACTTCAATACATTCTTTAGTATGTAAAAGTTTTGTGCATTCAATCTTTGAATGAACCCCAAAAAAAGAACTCTTCTATCAGGTTTGTTTTGAAATTTCACCCAAGAGGTTTTGCTAACAGCTTTCTGGGAAAAAAGGCAACTGAAGCAAGCGTAAGTCAGGGTGAAACATCTGTCCCCAAAAGGGATTGCACTGGAAAGGCCAGTTTGGCAGGCTGCTTTAATCTGGTTGCCACCAGGATATGTTTTCAACAAAACAAGTAGGTTCTCTAACAGTCTTGGATCAGAAGAGTCAAAGAAATATTATGATTTTTTGTTTTGTTTTGTTTTGATTGAGGCTTGATCAGTTTATTTAAAGGCTTATATGGCACGGTTTCTGCAATAGTAGGAGAATGGACTGGAATGAGTTTTCCTCCAGCCCTACATTTCTGCCCTAAGATGAACGAACAAATAACTGATCATGGTATGCACAGATGAAGGATACAGGAATGACATAGCAATATACAGTTAAAACCAGCCCGTTTAGCTCAGAGAAGCCAAGGAACTCCAGATCATACACATGAGCTTACTCTACAGTGCGCTTCATGTGCTTCAACACAGAACTGACAGCTCTTGATGTTCTTACACCTCATACTTCAGCTGGTTATATTTGAACCTCTGCTTTCATTTAACACCACAAGTTCAACAACCATGACTGCAAAGAAGTACTTATAAATATGAAATCTAATAGTTCAAAATGAAAAATAAATTTTTAAACATCCAGTATTTTTTTTTCTTTTTTTTCAAATTTCAGGATGTTACAGTGGTTTCGTTTTTAGCTAGTTTGTGCAAGCAGTGGGCTGTGCGACCCTTCATTACGGGGCACTTGAAGCTGACTGTATTGCATCAGCAGCAGGTGATATCATCCCCGAATGAAAATGGGAAGGTGGGGCTTATGTCAGTTAGTATTAGCTGCCTATAAATGAAGCATCTCATATAAACTAATCATTTAGGCTCTCTCTATCAGACAGACATAAAGAAAGGCATGTTCAGGGGTAAATCTTCACACCTGTCTTTGCTAAGTTTTTTTAGGATGCAAAAAGCTGCCTGCCAAGCATGCCTGTGTCTCTCTCGAATGTTGGGGGACTCCAGCTGGTACTCAGGAATCTCCCCTAACTTTAGGCATGCATATAATTAGTCTCCTGGTCCCAGTGCCTGGCGCAGGGCTTACCACATTATCTGAAATCAAGATTAACACACAGCCAGACTGCAAAAGCAGAACAGCGGAGGTGCTGGGTCCGAACAGGATGGTCACAGCACAGAGATCGTGCCTGGATCGGATCCACAACTTAGCAACGTCACTGTACAAAGCCAAACCTTCACCAGCTAAACGCTCCTGGTGTTACAAAACGTGAAAGGAAAGGGACAAACTCCACGCAGAAATCTCTCTTTGCCTTTCCCCTTGCAGGCAGCCACCCCGAGCACGCACCCACGAGCAGGCACGCTGCCACAGACCTTACCTTGCTTCTGGCTTGCTCAATGAACTCCAGGGGAGCTTTCCCGAACTGAAACGCAGCTCCAAACCAAGGGATCCAGCTCCTGATGCAGGGAGGGGAGCTCGGGTTTCTCAGCTGAAACAAAACAGCCCTGGCAATAACAAATCCCAGGATCGCTGCCAAGAGGAGAGCAAGAGCCATTTTGCCTCTTCGCTGCCTGCCGCAGCACCCGGCACGGCCGCGCTGGCCGGGATTGCCCGGGTCAATGAACAGGGCCCCTTTTATCAGCCTTGCCAGCTGATCGCTGCCGTGGGGACAAGACGGCAAAGCGCCGAGCAGCCCAGGGGCCAAGCCCTTGTTTTCTGAAAAGGCAGAGCCAGTTCTGCTCCCCTCTGGGACAGGGAACAACTCTGCCACTTGCAAAACTTAGATGTTGCTGCGAGAAATCTTGAACTTCGCACCAGTTGCTGGAGGGCTACCCAAGCAGCCGGGGACGCAGCCAGGGACACTGCCAAAGCAGGGCGTTGCTTTCTTCAGTTAAAAATGTAGTTTTCACAATATTGAGATTACAAAGCAAAGAGGCTGTGATTTGCAGACATTTAGCTTTCAGCAAGGCAGACGGCAAGAAACTTCTGCAGGCATCACCTGAAGCAGTAAGCCTTATGAAAGATACCTCCCACCCATCTGAGATCATCTCACTACAGGCTAGATGCGTGTCCAGTGTCTGAGGAGCAGAGAAAGGCCTTGGAGGCTGAACTGACAATTCAAAACCTGCTGGTGAGCCCTACCATATCACTGCAATATCAGAAGATGAGATTTCAGAGAGGTCAGATTCGTTTCTTTGCATGTGCGCACACCAATTGGGTACAGAATTAATTAAGTACAAAAAAACCCTGGAAGCGCTCTCATAGCCTACCCCTGCACACCCTCAGCAAGTTCAAAGACAACACAAAACCAGGAGTAGTTGTTGATAGACCAGATGGGTGCGCTGCCATTCAGAGGAACCTCAGCAGGCTGTAGGAATGGGCGAACAGGGACTCAACATAGAATCATAGAATACCAGGCTGGAAGCGACCCCAGGGATCATCTGGTCCAACACTTCTTGGCAAAAAAGTGACTTTGTGAAGTTCAGCAAAGGGAAATGCCAAGTCCTGTCCCTGGGGAGGAATAATCCCATTTCCAGTACAGGCTGGGGGCCACTTGGGCAGGCAGCGGCTGTGCAGATCTGGGGTCCTGGTGGACACCATGTTGAACACGAGTCAGAAATGTCCCTTTGTATTCAACAGCACGCTGGGCTGCACTAGGCATAGTGTTGCCAGGAGGACAAGGGAGGTGATGGTCCCACCCTGCTCAGTGCTGGGGAGATCCATCCAGAGTGTTGGGTCCAGCTCTGGGATCCCCAGTCCAAGAGACACGGACAGACTGGAGTGAGTCCCATGAAATGCCAAGAAGTTCATAAAGGGGTTGGAGCACCTGTCATGTGAAGAGAGGCTGGGACAGCTAGGACAGTTCAGCCTGGAGAAGAGCAGGCTCAGGGGGATCTTCTCAGTGTGTACAAACACCTGAAGGGAGGGTGCAAAGACAATGGAGCCAGGCTCTTCTCGGTGGTGACCAGTGAAAGGGCAAGAGGCAGTGGGCACAAACAAATACACAAAATTCCACTTAATTTTTTTTTTTTTTAATCATGGTGGTGGTCAGACACTGGAACAGGTTGCCCAGAGAGGCTGGGGAGTGCTGGGAGACATTTAAAAGCCAGTTGGACACAGTCCTTACAGCCTGCTCCAGGCAACCCTGCTTTGACCAGGATGTTGGACTAGCCAGTCCCCAGGTCGCTTAACTGTTTTTGTTTTTGTGATTTTGTCTTCTTTTTGGTCTGGCTCTTTGTCCAAATCTCTTCTTCTGCTCAGTCCCAGGACCTGATCCTCAGGCCCAGATTCCTTGGTTTAAAAATCCCTGCTCAGCCTTTCCAGCTCTTCATCTGTTTGTTCCACAGACAAGCATCCACCTGTACATCACCTCTTACACTCCTCCCTTTACTCAAATACCACCTTCACATATGCATTTCCTTTTTAATCAGTATTAGCCCTCTGGTTCTGTCCCCAGAACTATTTCCCCATGACCTTCCTCCCGAACCCTACTTAGTTCCATCCCATTCTCTTCATATCTGCGCTCCCAAATCTGATCAAAATAAAACCATGCTGATGTCTGAGTAAGAGATAGACCTGGACTTGCTTGAACTTGTCTTCATGTATATTTTTGTAATATTTCAGTAGTGCTAACCCAGAGGTCTTATCCAGTCACCAGCTTTAAGTATTTTATGTATTTTACAGAATTACAGTATCACAGAATCACAGAATGGTAGGGGTTGGAAGGGACCTCTGTGGGTCATCTAGTCCAACCCTCCTGCCGAAGCAGGGTCACCGACAGGAGGCTGCACAGGGCCTTGTCCAGGTGGGTCTTGAATATCTCCAGAGAAGGAAACTCCACGACCTCCCTGGGCAGCCTGTTCCAGGGCTCCGTCACCCTCAGAGGGAAGAAGTTCTTCCTCATGTTCAGACAGAACCTCCTCTGCTTCAGTTTGTGCCCGTTGCTCCTTGTCCTGTCGCTGGGCACCACTGAAAAGAGTTTGGCCCCATCCTCCTGACTCCCACCCTTGAAATATTCATAAACATTTCTAATGTCCCCTCGCAGCCTTCTCTTCTTCAGGCTGAACAAGCCCAGCTCCCTCAGCCTTTCCTCATAGGACAGATGCTCCAGTCCCCTCATCATCCTCATAGCCCTCCGCTGGACTCTCT
>Ga0065711_1033394_pt1 | contig 25580 bp, 10 predicted proteins | sample Hoacrofraction12_FD_59098 | JGI IMG/M metagenome (GOLD analysis project Ga0065711, IMG submission 59098) | Hoatzin crop microbial communities from Cojedes, Venezuela - Epithelial fraction 12 v2 (version 2) | ecosystem: Host-associated > Birds > Digestive system > Esophagus > Crop | place...
TCTTTCTTGAACTGGGGAGCCCAGAACTGGACAGAGTACTCTAGATGGGGCCTCACCAGGGCAGTGTAGAGGGGAAGGAGAACCTCCCTCATCCTGCTGGCCACACTCTTCTTGATGCACCCCAGGATCCCATTGGCTTTCTTGAATCACATTCTTTCGATTATGGCTCATTAGGGCTTCCTGACTTGAACACACCACAGCCATCACAATACTCTCAGACCTCACCTGGTACAAACACTCATTTATACCAATAGCAAGTTGTACCCAGGACTGCTGAAAACCTTGGTGTCTCACAGAGCAGGAAGTTCCCTCCTCTGTTATATGCGTCTCACCACTATTTTGTTATATTACTAAAGCTTGATTCAACAGTGCCTGAAATAAATGGAGTTACTTTATTAGCATTACTCTCTACAATACATACTCTGGTTACAAACCACGTTAGAAATAGTATGTGTTCTTCCACACAGAATTGCCTCAGACTGCTCATGGCCATACTGGATAAAAAATGTGAGTCCTGATTCTGTTACAGAATAATTATTTCCTGTCCTAGCTCAGATAAGTTGTATCTACTTATCATTATCTCTTCCAGGAAATTAATTTTTTACTAGTAGATCCCACAAAGTCAATGCATTTAGAGTAACACAAAAATTACTTACAGTGAAACAGCATATTCCTGTTCCCACAGTCACAATTAAAAATGCACCATTTTAATAATTTGTTTAATTACAGAATCACACAGAATCACAGAATGGTAGGGGTTGGAAGGGACCTCTGTGGGTCATCTACAGCAGGTTGCACAGCACCTTGTCCAGGCGGGTCTTGAATATCTCCAGAGAAGGAGACTCCACAGCCTCCCTGGGCAGCCTGTTCCAGTGCTCCATCACCCGCAGAGTGAAAATTAAATGTAAATAAAGAAGAAAATGCAATTTCTCCTCAATAAAGTCTAGACTGGACTAATTCCTCTATTGCTTGCATTCCACTTGCTGTTTGACCTGGGAACAGGCATGTGCCACCATTCCCAAAAGCCTGTTTCCATTGCCCAATGGATAAAGATGGAAGAGACTTTTTGTTGTTGGTCTTCACCGACATATCTGCAGTCCAGGCAAGGTTCCTCGTGTTGGCTAGCAGGATCATTAGTGCAGACAAGGCACCCAGATCCCCTTTCACTCCTAACAGTCCCATAACTGCTTCTGCCTGAAGAAGAAGCCTACTGGCATGCATCCCCTCCCATCAGCATCGCTGCAAATCTTGATGGGCTTGAGGACTGTTTTTCTTATTTGTTAATTAAAATACAGATATTGCAACTATTGACGGAAGAAATTAACTACTTTTCTATCCCTTTTAGTTTCAATTAATCCGAAGGCCAGATGTCAACAAGAATCCTCTGTCATAAAATTATCTATGAAAGAAACAACTCTAGCATGTTAAATAGGTGGTGGGGGGGGAAAGCTGCCATGAAATTCCAGTGAACAAAGAATTTCCAGTGACACCTTCAGTGTCTTTACTAGACTATGCTTCATTCTTTCTAGAAAATTAAGAACTTGACTTCTTATGTCATCAGCAAAGGAGTAATTACTTTTCCTTCAAGAACTTTTCATGGCGGTGGCATACAACAGATGTCCTTGCCACTGAAATAGTATCTCTTAAACTAAGCTTGGGTCACAATTTATGTTGCATCACTACTGAAAGAGCTATTAGTGAAACGTTAGTATCATACTGCTGCAAAACAAGCTCTTCTGTGGCCTCTAGTGTCATACAATAAACTGAATTTAGACACAAAACCCTTGTCCACTTGAAATTTACAGCAAATTGTAACACAAGCAATTTTAGAAAAGGTAAGTGCTCTGAGAGAAAAAGTAACGTTCCTAGGCTTAGTGAGCTAAACCAGTACTTGAGAAGAAAATGTACTGAGCCATCTACACAGCTACTTCCCAACCTCTCAGTATGTGTTGATTCCACAATCTTCCAGATTTCAAAAGAGTAGAATTTAGCTCTGAAGTGAATGATACTGTAAAAACATATCCAGGCAACTCTGAGTCTTTTGCTTCATTCAACTTCAAGCTGGTTTGCACTGCTGTAACTCTTGCTTTTGTCGGTGGATGTTCCTACTCCTTATCTGCTTGTAAGATCTACTGAGGAACTGGGCCTGTCATGTCAAGCATCTTTAATGATGAGAAAGCTCAAAACTGGTCTCCTAGACCTGATCAAATGGTCATCTTGGCTTGAATGAAACACCATATGCAAGTGAAACAAATCCAACCATGTCAAAGCAATTTAATGGTTTGCAAAGTGATATGGCTCTACCCACCTTCTGGGGTTAACCTTTCGTGCTCTGAGAGATGTATGTGCTGAGCACCCTCTCCATAATCCCTCAGTATCATAAAGCTGCTGTCTGTGGAAATGCCACAGTACCTGGAAATTAACAGGCAAGCAAATGTATCTACACCTGGAAGCCAATTTCCGCTTTGAAAACAACATCGATGCTGAGGCAGATATTCTGTTGCTATTCAGAGCACAGGTAAAGGCTCTCCTGCCAGTGCAGGTCTTCTCACTCACGGATCAAGAGACAGTGGGGCCTGGGACCCACCAGTGGCTCTACCTCACAGAATATCTGGAGACAGATTTTAAAAGTCAGAGGGGCTTTGAGCTCTTCTAGTCCATTGTTTGGTGGGAATATGAGGAAATTTAGTGTTTGTTAAGATGCCACCTCTCTCATATCTCTCCTTTTTTTTGCCCTCTCCATCACTAATGCTTAGCCATACCTGGAGCCTAGCTTGGACTACAAGCATCATCTAGCCTGGAGTTTTTCCTGTGTGAATATAAAGGAACAATACGTGGCTCAGGTTAACTCATCGGAGAGCTCATTGGCTTTAACTCACTAGTATTACTAAAGGTCTGTGGGAACTGCAGAAAGTGATGGTACCAGGAAGGGAAGGCAATGCAGTAACAGCCGTTGTGTTTGTGACATGGTGTAACTTTCCTTTTCCATAAAACCAGGAAGGTAACATGTTTATGACAAGTGAAAAAAGAAATCCCCACTCAAATACCACCTTACAATATTTCTTGTTAACAACATGCTGTATGAAGTGTTGATTAGTTGTCAGTCTAACTGTGAAATTTTAGGACTGGGTATAGAAATAGCTAGAATAATATATGTCTTGGGACTTGGTATCTGACAGTATTGATAACTGAAAGAAAACTCACTCTCTGAATTCCTATATATTTAGAAACAGTTTCACATAGAACTCTGAACAGGAATACCTACAAACTTTGGGAGGGTTGGAATCTTCCTGATACTGATGGAGCAGAACAGTCTTTTTTGTAATTTATATTGACCATCCTTCAGGGCTTTCCCACAATCAGATCCTAAATGTTACTGACAGTATCTAATAGATGAACACTGTTAATGCCCTTTGAGATGGCTTTTTAAACTTAAAACAGCCAACAATCCAATAAAGGAACCCAGCTATTTTAACACTATAGTTCTCTTTTTTCCATCCTACTGTAATAAAGTCACTGCACATCTGCTAAATGCTAGCAAATCACATCCTGAAGATTGGCTTCCTATTCCATGGAAAGTGCTATCAAGCCTGGTAACAATCTGTGAGTGAATCATTTTGTTTGCATAGGGGTGCCTGGCAAGCGTTGAATTTCTGAAGGCAGTTGCTCTGCTGAGGAGTCTGAGTCACACGCAGAAACGTGGGTCTCAGGAAGCTGCCTCTACACCTGGGTCCAGTCAGGGATTTTGGTGGGGCTGAGAGGCACAGACAGCTCCTTTCCTATTGCACCTGCAATCACTGCACACGACTTGGCAAGACCAGGTTTCCCCAGCTCTGGAGTTTGCTCATCAGCATAAGGAAGTCTGAAAAATTAATGACACTTGCCTTCATAGGAATTTTCATTTCATGTTATTATTTCAGAATCAGGCATGATGAAAATGCTTTTACACAGCCATACAATAGCATTAAAGCACAGTACATGCATACGCCTCCTAAAATTAATTGATAAAAAAGGAGCATTTGAACATCCCAGCTGATGAGCACAACTGCTTGAGAACAAAAAGCTGAAGGCAGCCAGGCTGCAAAATGAGGTCGGAGCAGAGGGAAAGGTTTTGCCAGTGTGGTATTTAAACACTTCAGATTACAGGAGAAGTAGGGCATGTGGACATCCTCCTGAATGCTGTGTTCAGAGAACTGAGAGTCCCCTGCGTCAGCACTGCATTGTTGTTACCCTGCCTTTAGCTGGGGGGTGTGATATGTGGCTTGGGGTTTACCTGTCTGCTGTTTCCTGCCTGCACCTTTCCCTTAGGAGGCTGTGGCTAGGCAAAGAAGAAAAAGGCTTTTAGGGTGGTTGCTTTGTCCTGGTTGCCCACGGATGACCTCCATCTAGGAGCACTTCCCCTGGACACGCTTGAGCTTGGGGAGGTTTCTGGGCTTCAGGCTGGCAGCCAGCCCTGGGACCCAAAGCTGCTCAGCTTTATGCGTGGTTTAGTACAACAAAAGGCATGTTATGGGGGAATGCAATCTAAAGCAAGTGGAAAGGGAGATCCAAGAGATGTCAGGAGCTTGCATCTGGAGCAGGGAGACACACCATGAGAGGAACGACAAGGGGACCATTCTCCTCTTGTTCCAGGGATCAAGGCAAGTTGTTCGACTGACAGCAAGTCTAAACAAAAGGAGCTGCGCTTCGGGGAACCAGAGATAGAGGGAGATTTGCTTGTAAATCCCTTCAGCTTAATGTTTTACTAGAGATGTCTCAGGACCTTGCACCTGGGCAATTAAAGCTGCACCTACAACAGTAGGTAACTGTTTTCTCTGTGAACAACTGGCGTACATCTTTGCACCCATTCCTTGCTGCAAGGATTAAGCCTTTAGCAGGATGGAGACTGCCTTTGCCTGAGTTAACAGCAAATTGTGAGTAACCTTGCTTTATTCTGAAGAGCTTCTACGTCCCTGCAGCCAAGATATACCGTATCCAGCTACCAAGTTTATTTCCAGAGAGATTCAATGTGGAGACTCCCAGCTGCTGAAATTTTCCTGGTCTTTAACTCCTGCTCCCATGTGTTGTTCAGCGTTCACTCAGAGCCAAGGAGGCTGGGCAGAGGTCAGTGACTGAAGACTGCATAGTGTGAACCTCTGCTTCATATAACAGCAACTTGTTGTGAGGCCTTATTAAAGGCAGAATGAATGCAATGAAAGGAATCAATTCTCACTTTTCTTCGTAACAGTGTAGCTGTCAAATACGCATACTGTGTTACTTACATCAGTGAATGTTGTTACTTCATCTATAACACTATCGCTGTGTCTGGAAATCTTGAGCGTGGAGCAGCACCACACAAAGCTGTTCCCAGAGAAGACAGCTGAAGGTGAAGCCTGAGGCAGGAGGTCAGACTCTGCTCACCACTGAAATCCGCAGTGCTTTAAAGTTTTTTGGGGCATTTGAAGCTATGGACTGCCTCAGGCTCTGTGTGAAACCACTTAGGGTTGTCTGGAGGTTTCACTCAGCTGTGCCAACAGTGACAGCCATGTAAACACATAGACAGGAACTCATGAATTTAAACTACCGCCTTAATCTAAACATAATCACGTTTCTATTGCAAAACTCTGAAGACTACCCTCTATCAAATCACGATACATGGTACAATGTTTTATCAAAGAAAAATTTTTAGGAAACTTCTGTGTAAAACACAAATATTTAACCCTAGTGTGCTGTACTGTCAAAGTGTGAAGGACTCCGCTGATGGTCCAAATTCGCTGGCAATATTGCTGTTGAATGTAACGGTAGTGCTGCTCTCACTGAGATGGCATAAATTAGCCAACAGGGCTTCTGTTCGTCAAGAAACTTGCAAGCAGGGAAATTGGACAATCAAAGTTTTCTAATCTGCATATGTCTTCTTTTTTAGTCTATACAAGCAGTTTTTAAAAAGTACTCTGTGCTCCCAGCTGGCATGATCCACAGCCTGTGGAAAACTGTATTTAAATTGTGTGACCTCAATAGAAGCCAAATTGCTGAAGTTTCTGAAAGTCTTGACATTAGGAGCAAGACAAAAATGGTGGAAGGAGAGGGAAAGGTAGAAATGTTTAATAATTCTTTCTGTTTTCTGCCAGGACTGGAATTAAATACTAATTGTACTTTTGTCTTGGAAGCAAAACTCAGCAAGTTTTGCAGGGTTTCAGCTCACTCTATAATTAAGGCCATAATTACAGATTTTTCAGCAAGTCTGGGCTAAGCTTCGAGAAAGTCCAAAGCAGATTATATTTCTACTGGAAGCTGTATTACACATCAACTTGTAATGGTTTTACTCCGCCCAGCCTGGCTTGGAGCTCACCCCATTTCCATAGTTGGAAAATTATCCCAAACCAAAATGAACTGTGACAGGAGATTAACACATCTGCGCTGAAGGAGGGTATCAGGATTTAAAAAAAAGAAAAAAAGCATGTTTGATGTCTGGTGAATAGATCCTGCCAAGTTTGATACAACACTGCTAAAGACAAAAATACTAGAGCATCATGCGGGACACTGTCCCAATGGCATTTTCAAGGTACATGATTACATTATGATTCATCCAATAATAAAGGCCAGACAGAGAGGAAAAATTACAACTAATCACTCATTTTTCTAATCCCTGCAGGATTAATTATTCCATTGAGCAGGAAAACTTCTTGCTTTTGAGTGAAGTTTGGATGAACAGATGGCATTTCACTAATTGGCTAGTTTTAATGTGTATTTTAATTTGTTGTTCTGATGCTTCTCTGTCTCCTGATGGTGTGTTGACTCTTAATGTGTTTGCATTTCTGTATTACCTTTGTCATTATTGACATGATCATGTTTTAGACAGTGAAGTTGATATTTAAATAAGGTTGAGGGCAAGCCATCAGTGTAAGCTTGCAATATGGTGCTTCCACAAGTTTCCACAGTGTTTCAGAAAGGCTGCTGGAATTTACTTCAGGAGAGCAGGAGAACGAGAAATTTAACACGGTTCCTAGGTACTGAATTTTCTCAATGGACAAACCACCCAGTGGCAATAGCAGAGAGGGAAAGAATATGAACGGGCATAAGAGCAGTTTTGATATCACCTATCAGTCTGATCCTGTCGCATTCTTTTTTTCAGCCTGAGACTCTGCCAGTTTCCTTTCTGTGCATGGTGGTGCAAGCTCAGTCCTCGCTGGGGTACGCTGCTCACTCAATGTGTAGCTCCTACAGCAGAGGCTTTTTTCCAGCAGGGACTCACCCTAAAAAAGAGATAACCTATTAGCCAGTGGAAGATAAAATCTCAAGAAACTGCGCACACATAGGAAAAGATATTAACAAAAGCCTTCGATTTAAGACTGAAAGTCCATGCTGATGTTGGGAAAGTGAGATGCTTGAATAGTCCAGACTGATGCCCCAGGACAGTATCAGGCATGGCTGGCTTTTGAGGCTGCTTACAATTTCCCCTGCATGAGATTCCCTGCATTTTCACATGCCTAAGCGCAGCTCCAGGGAGAACTAAAGGCTGTTTGGGATGTTTATGCTGCAGAGAACAACCAGGGATCACACTAATTGGCATGACAATAGCTACAGTACAGGTGTTCATCTGTGGATGTATGGATCTCTGTGTCTGGATAAACACAGGAAGAATTTTTTCTCCTTAGCACTGTCTTGGGGCAAGAGTTGTTCTGAAGAAGAGCTAAATCTCATTGACAGGTAATTCAGGTAGTCAGGGTGTGCAGAGCTGGATAAATCTCAGGGAGGAGAACAAAATTTTCATTCTAAAGGGGGGTGGCTCAGTTAGTCTAAAGACCATGAAGGTATCTGTAGAGAACAAGTGAATTTGATTTGCTGAGAACACTGACTAGACAAGATAGGACTGTATAATCACTTCTTCCTGTATTTTTTTTAAAAGATTCATTATACATTAATTAATCTGTAACCAGAGGCCAAGAACTTTACCTTTTCTTACCACAGGGACAGCTCTGCAAAGGTATCACATGTTTCAATCTCAGTGAAGATGTTATTTTTCACACGAGAGAATAGGAGGGACAGGGGAGAGAAATCATGCATATACTCTTTGTTCATGTGTGCTTTTGAATACAAAGATCTGAACTCTTGTGGTGTTGTAAGAAGAGAGATTTGCACTGGTTTATTTTATTCACCCACTTCCTTCGCCTTCTGCAAATGACTACAGAAACCCAGAGGAGCAGTGTTGGCATACTGAGTATGCACAAAGATTATTCTCTGCCTAGGTTTTAATGAGGCTGATGGCCTGACTGCAGACTAAGATGAATCTGAAAATGTGTTGATTTTTTCTTTTTATTTGTTCTGAAAGTCTCCCTATTTCTTCAAGCTCTTGAAACACTTCTGCTCAGTGCTTATGTTGTTCTGAAGGGATTCAGCTATATTGCCTGTGGAAGCATTCAGGATGCTGTCAAGATGTGGCCTTAGAAAAGTGTCAATCTGGGCAATAATACTCCTGTTCATTCAGAGGGGTCAAACTGTGTATCAGAACCTCTGTAAGCTTGTGTGCATCTACACATGTGAAAGGTATCTCCAGGGGAATCTGTAAAGATGTGTGTGAGTGTTTATATGATCAAGGAAGGTAATGCCTTTGTTTATGCCTTTTTTTGGGGGAAAAAATAATTTATTTGCCTTTCTGATAGAGCAGGATATAACAAATTTCCATATATATGTAGTATTTTTTAGTCATGATGTAACGCCTAAGAAAACACAGTACCACTATGACAATATGATACAACTAATGTCAATTTGAAATTGCTTAAAAATCTGTTCCTGACTCTTCACTGAACAAATGTCTGTTAGCATCTGCTTAACCTTTCAGTTTTGCTGGTCAGTGGTTATTTCTATGTAAGAAATCTACAAACTTTGCATAAGGTTGAATGTGTTTCTTACTGGTAGCTTGTAAAAAATATTGTAAATAGTACTACTTTTGCCCATGAAAAATCCTGAAGACTTGGATGTATTGTGTCTTAAATTACTTTTAAAGAAATCCTCCCTTCCCACAAAGTTCTGTCCCACTGCTGTCCATGTGGGGTTTTCCCCTTCCTGAAGTGAAGTAGGCTTCTCCTGGTATCAGTTTGCCTCCCTCGGGCTGACCTGCCCACCTGTAACCCACTCACTCCCTCCCAGCATTCGGTAACTGGACAGAATTGCCAGGGATGCAGGAAAACTTTGGACCATTTGAAAAGTGAGATCAGCAAGGAATCAGCAATTTCTTTCTGTTCATTTGATTTCCAGGGCTGATGATCACCCAGAGTAGGATGGAGCACTGGCTTTGCTCAGAGCCCGAGTCAGGACAACCTGGCCCTGGCTGGAGTGCCCCTTTGAGGTGCAAGTCCTGCCCCCCCCATGTCATGTGTTTTGCACCGATCGAGGATCCAGGTCTGTTGTGTTAAAGGGCCTTTTGGAGTTTGAAGGTTGGTGCATCTGGCAGTGTAAACAGAGCTAACAGACCCAGAGGCATCTCAAACCATGCATCGCATTGGTCAGAAGTTCCTGCTTTATTCACATATACTTTTAAACCATCTGCTTTCAACACACAGAGAAATGGTTTGTGAGTTATTGGCTGCCTTTTTTTTCACAATGATGTTTCTATTGCTGCTGTATTCAGAAACAAATGGGCTGTCTGTAGTATAAGTCAGTCATCATTAATACATTCAACACCAGACATGCAGGTAAGGTTTTTTTAAGGTGCTTAAGAAGGCTGCGAGTCAAGTTCTGTTGATGCCCAGGGAAGCTGGGTGAATTATTTCTGAGTGCTTACGAAAAGCCCACTTATGGGCATTAGAAAACTGATTAATGTTCATAAAAACTCCACTCTGCAGACAAAATGTGACTTAAAAGAGCACCTTACCGGAGTCTAGCTAGGACCTAAAATCAATATTTAATTTCTCTTTAGGAGAGCGTTTTCTTTCTAAAATGCACAAAAACCAGTGCCTAGAATTAGCACGTGATACCACTAATTTTCTTTACTTTGCACTTTACACTGTGCTTTCTTTTGATATGAACAAACTGATACATGTTTTCCAGCTCATAATTAAGCACTTGATTTAAACTTAGAGGTACTCAGTTTTGTGTGTGAATTTACGTACAGGTTCTTGTATTAATGGTGGAAATTTACACAAGTTTGCTCCAAGGTCAGCTAGGTGAGTTCACCTCTCAGACCTCCTGTGATCCACCACAGCAATGACCTTCTTTTGTAGAAGGTGGCACATATGTGTTCTGTATTCACGTGTGGAGGTGTGTGTAGGACTGGTTAAGCAGAGGGATACTGAAGAAAATATGGCCAATGCTTTGAGTAGTATTGTGCACTGAAATACACGGAGCCATTTATACAGCTCCCTGTGGATTATGTGCCATCCCTGTTTACCAGCTGCATGAAGAGCACACACTTTATTGCTACTTTGACATTGCTAGGTGTAGTAAACCAGTATGTCTTAGATTGTTCCACCTTCACTCACTTCATGAGAGGTATGGAAAGTCCTTCAAAAGTGCCAATATAGGCTTACTGAATATCAGCAAACTTTGTAATGCAGTGATGTCTTTCCAAAAATTGCTTATAGCTACATTTCCATTGTCTTTAGACTCCAGAGAGGCACAGGCATTAGATTTCAAGCTGGGAGTTCTATTTTTAGAAAGGCAACAAGTTTCATTAGCGGTTTCTCCAGGCTGGCTGTAATTCTGTCTGAGCTGAATGGAACTGAAAGAACGAAGTCATCTAATTCTTTAGTTTCTGTAGATGTGCATCATTTAAAATGGCACTAGCTTGCTGGGCTTTATTTAGCCCGGCTGTAGCTTGCACTCAGTTTACTTGTAACGGAAAGACAATAATCAATGATGTCGTATTTCCAAGTAAAAGCAACTTTCACCCATTGCATTCTTTAGCAGATCTGTCCTGCTAAGTCCCACAGTTAAATAATTGTAAGTCAGACCTCAAAGAATCAAGAGATTTATTATAAATAAATTTTAAAATGGTGGGTTTTTTTATCTGTTTCAAGGATTGTTCATTTACTTACAGACAACACATTTCAAAACCTTTCTCTGTAGCTACACGAACTTTGCAATCCCTTTAAAAATGGTAAAATTAATCTGAAAGTCTCATGTGTTCACTTGACATCAGGAAAATGAAACACTTGCTAGGTCTCCAGATGTTAAATTTAAAACAGCAACATAAAATCAATTTGTATCTAATAATGATGTGTACATTTATTATATGCATATTTATTCTTTAGGTTCAGTAAAGATAGTTAACTGGATGTTAGTGAATTTGGAGTGTTCATTAGGAAATATTGTAGTATGCTGTGGCAATTTTAAGCTGACTGATGTGAATAGCTATTGGTATTTCCACTTTTTCTAGTATTAAAAGATTGAATAAACAGGAATTCTTTCTTTGTGTACTATTTTTCTTTATGTATTATTTTGAGTGATGTCACATCATCCTTCCTCCAAGACCAATTAAAGGTGACACACTACTATCAGGAGTTCTTCTACACTTGTACTTAACAGAAGACTTCTTACTGGAATAGAAAAGATCTTTTTTAATCACTATGATCATACCTAGTTCACACTTTCCTATAAAAATATAATAATCACTCAGAGCTGAGAGCTTCGTTCCCGTCTCATTGTAATAAAATTATTCTGTGACAGCTGGCTGTACATGACAAGCTGAGTTACATTTCAATTTAGAAGCTAGATATATAGTCCAGTCATCAGCCTGAAAATCTTGGAGTGCATCTCTATCAATGCAGTCTGTGTCATCCTGAGGAAGTTTCTGCATTTTTCTGCACTTTGGTTTCCCATCTATGGAAGGAAATTGTTATTCTTCTACCTCTCATGGTGCAGAAATACATCCCAGGTTATAATCCTTGCTCACAATAACAGTCCAGGTTTATGAGATAGTGGTAATATAGGTCTGAATGATTCTGCTGCCATCTAACTGAGCATAACTTTTCTCATTATTCTTCCTTTGGACCAAGTAGAAAAAAATATGGTAACCTGTATAAATCCAGCAGGTCTGACATCTAGTAAAGAGAGGTGGTTTTTGTTCAATATATATTTTAGTATTAAATATTTGAAACTTGATTTTTATTTTACATCAAGCCCTTACAATTCATGCTTACGAACTATTCAACCTAATTAGTGGAATCAAAATTGCCAAATGCCACTAAGTGGCTCATTAAGATGCATGTCCTTTAACTTTCCAGATTCTTAGTTAAGAACATAAATTGAAAGTCCTGAAACATGAGAACGTGTTTCTTGAGAACAGCTGTTCTGGGTCAGAAGGATTTTTTCTCTGATAATGGCAATATTATGTGCCTGAGAGGGATATATAGCAATACATATTTTTTAGGTATACATATTTCTGAGAATTTATCAACTGATATTTTTGGATGTAGAGATGACTACCTAAGTATTCCACAAGCAGAAGTGGATTTCTTCATTCTGGCTAATTAAATATACCAAAGTACTAAATACCAATTATGTAACCTCCAGAACATCTTGAAGACATTTAAAATTATTCACAAACTAATCTTCATAAGGTACAGAAACATGAGTGTTATTTTAAAAATAGAGGAAAAAGTGAAGAAAAGTGACTTATGTCCTGTCATGCAGAAGTTTGGAAGAAAGTAGATAATTCTGTTGTATTGATACAGGAGAGTACACTGTCAGTAGAACACCTCTGGAATTCATCTGGGAATTAGAAGAGAAATAGTCAGACCTCATCGTGGATCTTTGAGGTTTACCATTATTAGTATTGTGTTTTCTGAAATAGTATTTCACTAAAACACTGTTCCCCTGTTGCTGATTTTTACCCTGGTTTCCTAAGAAGTGAGTTTGACTCTTTACTTAATAACTTATTTCCAGCTGCAGCTTAATTCAATGATAGAAGATTCACAGATATTATCATACAATACATAGGAACTTAATCAAGAGATGCAAGTACAGACAGACCTTATTTGTCTCCCTGCTAGGGTCGAAGCACCCCTTATTGCACAATGGATGAACTACATCGCAGCGGGACTATTGAAAATGCCTCAAGATCTTTCACTGAGCATTTGCTGGACTTCATGAGTACTTTAGGAACAAGGAATTTAAGCACACCCCCTAAAAAAAAAAATCCAAATAAATTAGAAGTCCTTAATTTTATTGTTCAGACACAGTCCACCTGCACAGATATTTTTGCGAGTTTCTGAAGAAAGAGCATGTGGCTGAGACACAACTCACTGAGATGGCACCTGGCATGCTAGCATTTGCATTTATATAATAAATCATGGTGCAGCAATTCTTTGGACAGAAGCCTGTTGCTGGGTTAACCCCAATCAGCTGCCTTGTTCCTTCTCATCATACTGTTTCAATCACTTCTCATCCTACCAGCCAGGCATTTGCAGAAAAATCGCAAAGCCATTTTAGTAGCCTGAGCAAAGTGATGTTCAGTAGACTTCTCTCAAATGTCATTTGCTTTTTCAAGCCATGCACAGCTTCAGTCGGAGTGTCCGTTTTGAAAGCTCTGTTAATCCATTTCCATGTGGTTACTCTTCTTTCTGTTTTTTTTTGCCCAGTCTTCCTTAGTTCAGAACTCACCAGCTAGCTGTTGATCGCTGTTTGCTAAGAAAGTCCAATTGTGCAGTAAAAAGGTGCACCACTGAATTGAACTGCTGATTGTACTGTGAGCAAGAGTATTTATTAAAGTTCTTTCCTGTGTTACAATCTTTAATTGAGCGAGGCGGTTTCTAGCTGAGTAACACTATGCGCTGCTCATGCTATGAGCTCCTTACCCAACTTTCCTCTGAGAGTCACTGTTGATATAGACCATTCGGGGTTGTAGGTGTGAGGTTTCCCAATTGTGTAAGGCAGATGTGTTGTTTCTGTGTGGTCATTGGTCAATGTGGCTGGTGTACTTACTGGTGTGCATCAACAGTGCTGCTGCTGCTTCTTCCTAAACATTTGCCTCAGGTCTGTGAAAATTATTTTCATTTAGTTCTTTGTACTTTTTCTTGCGTCTGAACGTAGTTAGAGCTGTGCCACATGATTGTGAAAGTACAGGTGTCCCTCTTCCAGTCTATATCTGGAAGAAGCTTTGAGGATGTTTCAGAAGTGTTTGTTTTTTCTCACAGACATGACCAAATGACATTTCTTGTCACTGAATTTCCTTCTTTCTTGTTCAGTGAAGTCTGACTTGTGCTGTTGCATCTGTTGCTAATTCCCTAGGGATCCCAAATATTCAAGTGCCCATCCCTCTCTCTCTGTGTGCCAAGGAGCTCTCCAGGTGAGTGACAGCAAGCAGAAGAGTCTTCTTTTACACAGCACCCCGTTGCAAAGAGCTCCTAAGCCAACTCGAGCATCCTTGGCTGCCCTTAAGAGTACTACTGGGTAATGTGAGAACCTTCTCCTTTTTATTATCCAAAACCAGTGTCCGGCAAGCCAGTTTATCGCAAGTATAAAGGATACAGTTGCAAAAATTAAATACAGGCTGGTGCCAGGAGCGTGTGGGAGATGGCAGCACTTCTTTCCTCTGTGAGCTGGTGGCTCCCATTCCTGGAGCAGGCAGATGGTGGGCTGCTGCTGCATGCTCTGCAGGCATGCTCTGTATGCCCAGATGTGATTGGCAGCCCTGCTCTGCCCACCTCCAGCAGGAGCAAAATTCTGTCCTCTGAGCGGTGCCTTGCCAGCCAGCAGCATGATTAAATGCTGTCCTCATTGGGATTTGGCCAGAGGGCTAGGGATTGAACTCCCCCACTTGTGTGAAAAGCACAACAAAAACAAACTTTCACTCTCGCTGTTCTTACATTGAGGAATATGGCTTTGATGCAGATTTTATTCCTCCCCTTTCCAGTCATGACTAATATAAAAGTGTTTTCATGGGGGCATCTTTTCTTTTTCCCTTGCTATAGAGTAACAATTACATTACTTCTTTAGAAGGGATGTATTTGACAATGAATTATTAAAATAAGTATTTCTAAATATAACTAATAAAATTAATAAGAGAAGGAAGTTGCTAAGGAGGGATCATTCTCTACATACTCTGTTTCTTATGCTTGTTCCCGATGCACCTGTACTAATTCCAGCAGCAGACAAGATGCTCTACTAGGCAATCTGCCAGGTCCATTAAGAACATTAAAAAATAGCATATGGGATAGTTAAGTGATCTTCCACTACGCATTTCCTGTGGCAAAGAGAAGCACACGCATTCACAGAGAACACTATTTTTTTTTTATATCAATTAAAGCTGCATTATTCTTTTGAATAAAACGTGAGTGAGAAAGCTTCATTGGCTTGGATTATACCATTTCCTGCAGAATGAAACACAAGTCAAATAAGGCCAATGAAGAATAGCCTAAAGGTTTCGAACAAATGTGGAACATTATTCTTCTTAATTTAAAAAAATGTATGAAGCTCGCTGTTGCTCTAATGAAACTGCCATCAGGACAAACACATTAGAGGTACAGAAACAGAATTCGCATTCAGAAAGAAATAGCCACCTGCATGCAATTAAGATAAGGAAACAACCTGTTTCCAGCTGAGTGACCATACTTCCTCCTGATCCATTAGGCAAGCAGAACTTACAGCTCATTCCAGTATACATGCAATTTCAGTAAATAAAACAAAACACAATGTCAAAGCTAGGGAATCACAGATGGCCTAAGACCAGTGCAGGAACAAACTAGAATGGGACTGAAAAGAACAGAGAATATTGCTTTAGAGCTCAAGGATGTTTCATTCAAGTAAAAGTCTTTTTGAGAACATTTGGGATGGCAGGATGATTCACTAGTTACACTGTACAAGCACTACTCTGTGCTGCACGAGAAACGTTATCAAGCTCTCAGAACCACAAGCTGGTCTGAGCTAAAAAGACAGAACCGAGCAGCTGGGAATATGTGCTGAAGACCCAAGAATAAATGCTGGATTTGAAACCATAAATAAGATACCTGTAAAGTGCACATTTCTTAGTGGAAAAGCAGTGCAGGAAATGAGTATTTCATATAATGACACTAGTTATCCAATGTAGCCTCCTGGTATTAACCTGTGCACTGTTCTCTCTTTTTTTTTGATAGAATTTTGCTCTGAATGACAGAAAATAAGCTGGGAATCAGTAAGTCCATCTCATTTTTCCTCCCCCATTTGAGGCAAGACTGGCTGCATCTAAACTATTCCTGACAGATTCCCAAGTCAATTCTTAAAACCTGCAGAGGAAGATATTCCACATTATGCCTGAGCAGTCTACTCCAGTACTCATCTGCCTTTCCCATTAGAGGCTTTTCCACCTGCCTGATGTAAACTTCCGTTGCTGCAATTCTAGTCCATAATACTTGTCTCATTCACAGCAGACATGAAAAACGTTCATTCCCTTCCTAGTTTTCAGCAGCTTTTTAAGCTTGTCGTCATGTTTCCCCACAGTTTTCTTTTCTCTTGACAAGCCAAATCACATTTTCATGATTCCACATTTACTGTCTCTCTGATAATTCCTCTGGGCTCATCTTTTTGATGTGCAACGTTCACAACTGGAAACAGGAATCCTGGGGAGGCCATATTAGTGCTGAATAGAGCACGAATGATAATTTCCTGTGATTCACTACAAACAATTCAGTTTTCATATTTCAGTATTTCAGTGTTTCAGTAACAGTATCTAATTAGGATTGGTTTGTAAACTATCATTACCCGAATTCTTATTTGCACTGATGCTACTTGCTGTTGATTGCTATGTGCAACTGATTTTTGATTATCACTATTTCCTGTCTAGGACTGGAATTTATTCTTTTTTGTTTTTTCTGGCAGTTTCTCCCGAATGTCAAGATGTTTCATTCTCGTCTTCCTCTTACAACAAGCTTACAGCTCCTTCCGGCTTGTTGCACATTTAATGCAAATTCTTTTTTTCATGTCTCTAATGAAAATATTTAAGATTATGGAACTCACAAAATCCTCCTATAGTACTTAACTCATCCTTTAACTTTTGGCCTCTTGAACAATTTTTCTCCAATTGCCAATCCATTTTGGTAAGCTAATCATGAGTGTGCTTTGAGAGGAAGTCCTGTTGAACAGGGTCAAAAGTTCTATTCAGTTCAGAATACCTGCTTTCACCTAACTACCAGGTTTGTTGTCGCGACATAGAAATTGAATTGGTTCAAAAGGATTTCTTTGTGACAAACCCATACTGACTTGCTTATCATTTTGGTATCTTCTAGATGATAAGCAGACTGATGACAAGTAGACTTTTTCAGGTTTTTTGCTCTAGTATTTCTTCGAGGATTGAAGTTACACTGGTTTCAGCAGCTTTTAGGCCTATGCTATTGTTTGGTCTCTCTTTCTCTCTACGAATGAAAAGCTGCATGATGTTATGACTACTGTCTCCCACACTGACCAGTTTTCAAAAGCTGTTCAGAACTGAAGAAGCTGCTAGTCTTTGGGTGCTGTCTTTAGTTCCTGGATCTAAAGATGTTTAGTCGTGTCCTGCTTGCCTGCTGTATAGTCTTGTTCTCTTTCTTTGGTGGATCAGGAGTTAGAAACTTGCCATTAACATCAAAGCCTACCTGTCGGACAATTGTGCTAATACTGTTCTCTTTTTGTCCTTTTCTAAAGGCTTCTTCCACTTTTTTTTTGCTGTTGTAAAGGCCAGAAATATGCCATACCTAACAGCAGAACTGTTGGATTTTTTCATTCTGTCATTGTGCAGAGGTCTAATGAGTCTAATTATCCTTATAGTTTGGAGTCAAGGAAAGTGCTTATGCCCTTGATATACAAAATTATCTCTTCTTTCTGTTCCTGAATAGATGGCATTATTCTTCATCAACATTCATGTTATAGAAATGATCAACGGAAAGATAGCTTTGGTGCAGCAATAATATTGATTACATGTACACATTTTTGTTTCTTGTTTGCTTGCCATAGTGGTTTTTTTCAGTGTAGGTGCATCTGAAATGTTCTGTAGATTAATTGCCTTGTTTTCTCACCTTACCATACTTCGTCAGTTTTTCAGGGTTTTATCTAGGATATCTGTTTCTGAATTTGACATGATCTGCCATCAGTCCTCATTCTAGCTCTCCTGTCTGGTGAGAAAATCTAGGCCTGAGAACTTTTCTTCTCCTTTCTGTGTGAGAAAGACTTAATTCCTACTGCACAGTTTCCTTCCTGGGACACTGGCCTATGGTGAAGGAAAAAAAATAAAAAACCTTCCCCAGCAGGCACTGCCTCTGCAGCTTTGTTTTTATGGCTCGGTCCCTGTGTGGTTGTTGTGCTGGGCTAGAGGGATGGAAGATTGTTGTCACACCTAGATCCTTGACTTTGTTTTCCTCAGCCTTAGAGCCATCTGTCACCTCTGCTCAGGTGCCATCCATGCCACAACTTGGCATTCAGAGTGAGCCTTGGTAAGTACTCGTACTGTCACCGATCTGAGCTCCTGGCAAGGAGCACCTTGATGAATCCATCCGTTTAAAGGGAGACTAGCCAACTATTAGTACTATTTTATTTCCTCTTTGCACAATAGTCACTAATCTCTTCAGGGGCAAACAAGTTTCCCTCGTTGTACCTTATTGTAAGCGACGATGGTGTGGATGCTGGATGGGAAGCAAGTGACCTGTTGAACAGCGGGTTCATCTTCCTGATATTTCTGCATCTTTTCCTACCTAACCAATTCCCCCTCCATTAGAGATTTGTATGTGCATTAAGTTGATAAGATCCTGGTCTTCTTTGAAATTCATTAACCTAACTTAATCACCCAAGATCTCCCACCTGATTAGTGTGACAGGAGACACCCCTCACACCAGGTGATCTTCCTCACATACTTTTCTTGGCAGGAAAGTGTAAGATACATGGTGTGGAAACCTGGATCAGGGTGCAGTCTGAGGATTTTCACTCTGTCAGACAGAAGGCATTTTGACAATACAGCAGTACCTAGCCAATTTGCTTCTTCCTCCTGGACTCTTTGCAGACTTGAATGATTGCTTCAAATGTTATAGTTGCAGGATCAGTACATGGAAGAATTTCAATGCATGTTCTCGCAGCTACTAAAAAGGAATTGAGGACAGCCTAGATTAACATTCTGGTGGAAATGGGTAACATCATGAGCTGCATTGTAGCATGTTGTCATCAAAGTCTGTATAGCAACAGGACTGGTGGGAGAGAATCTTTTTTTTCTTAGGAAGCTATGAATCCAGACACATTGATGTGGTTAATTTTTTTTTAGCCCAAATAGTGTGGGAGACACTGATCTAGAAAGCAGTCCAAATCTAAAAGCATAAGAATTAATTTCCAGAAATATGTAATATTCAAATGCTGAGAATAACCAACAAACATTTAATAACCACAAGAGATAGCCATTAGCCATGATTGACTATCAGCTAGAAAACCAATCTTCCTTATCACTTGTAAATTTATGGTAGAAGAGAGAACATCTCTTTACAGAGAACATCATTACTCTTTTGTTTGCAGACTGTGAAAAGCCTTACTGAGTTAATGTGTATTTAAACTCCCCCAAAGAGAATACCTATAAACAAATACAATTTATTTTATTTTTGTCTTCTGAAGGGTGTTTTGGTTTCCAAAGTTGTGGTTAATACCTTTAGGACTTCTCCATAATTTTAAATAATACAAACCACAACATTTCATATTGAAGTGTTGACAAATGCTTGTTTATTACAGCAGTACAGATTACTGCATTAAAGTAAGAGAAGTAGATTTTGTTTCCAAGAAAAAAAAAAATTTAAATGAAACGTAACAGATTCTGTGGTCTGGGCATATTCAACTCCTTGTTGTAAAATAAGACCATAATACACATAGCAGATCTGGTGATCTGGTTACCTTTTTTTATGTATCAACTGATTTAACACAGAATATAGCCAAGGAAAATGCATAGTAGAATCAACAAGAGATAGCTATAAATGATGAAGAATACAATGTAAAAAAGTCTGATATTATAGCATGCAGAAAATACGCTTCATTATTGGAAATACAGGTCACTGCAGCAGTAATTTCAAACAAGCTAACATATGCCTGAAAATCTCTGAGTTCTGTCATGCTTTCATTGATGCCAAGGTCAAAGATGAGGGCTATGCTCAGCTGGCATACATCAAAAGTACAAATGACTGCAGCTACTTATTGTAGTGGTTTCTGAATAACTGCTACCATCACTGGGATACAGGTCAAAACAATTATCATTTTGACCCCCTCAGATAGCTGTTATGTTACTAAGTATGTCTGAGATATCTAAGAGCCGGACTCAGAAGCATACTTAGGACTTAAAGGAACGAGAAGCAAGGAATATGAATCGGTGAATTAGTGGTTAGAGCTCTTAGACAGTAAGGGTGAGCCTTGCACACAGGTCAAGCTCCCATAGTTGTTATTATTCCTTGTTCCTTATCCACCTCTAATGTGAAATGTATCCCAGGAAGAAAATCAGGGCTTCTTTCTTCCCGCTCCCTCTTCTCGATATCATTGCCACGCACTTTTAGCTGAAAGCTCTTCAGGACAGGGTCTGCAGCTGGGAGCAGAGATGTCTGACTGCAGTAGCTTCTTGTGGCTCGTTGTAGGCCACCGAGTGCTCTCGTCTCTCTTGATCTAGGGACCTCATCAAGAGGGATGAAATATGCACGTCTTCCTTCTATAAAAAGCCTGCATGCTTCCACTCCAGGACAGCCAGGTAGCTAGAAGTTAGGTATTGCAAAGTGTTTGTGCCTGAATCATGAGTTTAATTGGGAGGTAAATATATCAGTTCAGTAGCTGTCCAAGCACTGCAGCTAGTTGAAAAGCATTGGTTTGCTATAAGCTTTAAAGGTAACATCTCAATTTTACAAGTAACATTAATCAGGAAACTGTTAAGAGAAAGGCCTGAATTGTGATTAAAAATCACAGAAGGATAAGCAATTTCATTTGGTTTACCAAAATCAATAAAAAGACCTCTAACTAACTGCAGATCTTTGACACAAACCCTTAAAATTGTTACAAGCTGTGGCAAAGACTTCGTGTCTTCTGAAAATGCAGAGGCACAGCGAGGACTTTTCGCAGGCATCACAGAGAAGAATAAAGGAAGCAAGAAGTGATGTACACAAGGAATCAAGACCAATACAGGATTTCAGTTCAATTTGGAACTGGGCTCCAAAACTGATCCTGAAAATGTCTCTTTCAGCTGCTGCTGGACACTAAAGGTACCTAGATAAGATAGATGCTTTGACTTCAACAGTCAAACCAAAATGCTGAACTCTTTAATCAACCATTGGAAAGTCTATTCCTGGTTGTCTTGGTATCACCTTTGCTGACAGGACTGAGTGGTTGGGTGCCCAGATCCCAAGCCCCATACTGCTCCGGAGCTGTAGAGAAGGGGGTGTCTCCAACCATGGCCCATCAGGTTACCGGTCTCTGAGCTGCTACCAGAGCCCCCCTGTTGCAGACACACGTAGGACTGCCATTCACAGGCAACTGAGTGGTATCTCCACCTTGGGAGAGAAAGTTGGCCTGGCTTCAAAAAAAAGGTATGACTCTCTGTCCTAAGAGTTTGGACAGTCATTTAAGAAAAAAGCAGCCCCAAGCTCCAGTCTCCATTCCCATAATTTTACATACCGTATCTGGTGACTTTTTCAGTCACTGGCCAGTGGAGGAGTTTCAAGAAGAGGAGAGGAGTAGAGCATTCATCTTCTGCTAAAGCCTGGTGACAAATGGGGTGGAAAATAGTGGTTAGTTTCCTTTTTAGTATCTAGATCATAAGTTTCCTGCATCCTTCATAAGTTTTAAGTATATACAGTCTAAGTAAGTGTGTTAGAGCTGGTCCCTCGTTTTTTCCTTCCATTTCATTTTTTTTTGAGAGAGGCATTTATCTTAGCATAAGAATTATGCACCTGAGTGCAGGAAAACTTCTTCCTTGTTGGGCTTAACTAAGTTTTCAGTATTTATTTTGGGCTTTTACTTTCTCTTTTTCATTCAGCTTATCTTCTGTCTGGAGGTGTCTTTCTTTTCCCATTCACTGAATCGAGAGCTTATGTCCCAGTTTAGCATTCTACGCCAAACACCTAAATAGTAATTCAAAACCATCTGTTGTTTTTCAAACCTGGAAGAAAATACTTCTATACTTCTAAATCACTAAGGAGTTGATTATCTGGTCGATATTTTTGTTGTCCAAAAAACCCCAAATCTCTGTCCTTTCTGATAAAGAGTTTTCTATTTTTTATTGCATCCTTAATGGCAGTTTGCTGTCTAATATTCTAAACAGATTATATTGCACTGAAAAATAATTTCTTGATTTTCTGTCCTAAGATGTGTCTCTCATATTGGCATCTAAGCAGTAAATAAAAACCAAACATTATCTGATGACCTATTGCCAGAAGCACAGGAGTATATAAACCTGGATGGTATTCACTAGGCTGCTGTGTGACCTTCAGAAGACGCTGGAAATCTTGCATGTATAACTTTTCCTCTGTAAAGCAGGAACAATTTTGTTTTGACATGCTTGCAGAAAGCTAGAGGACAGACATTTTCAAGGGGTGCTCTTCCCGTGTTGTCCCCTGTTGAAGGCAGAACAAAGAGTCTTGCTGAACCTTCACTGGCACCAGGCCCAAGAGAGGAGGAGCGGCCTTGCTGCGTCTGCAGGGTTTCCTGTGTTCTTCAAGGCACAATCAGAGGATGCTTTGTGAAGAATATTCTTGTCCTGGCTCTCAAGGGAGGCTAGAAAAATCTGTTTGATATCTGTAAACTTCCATTCCTTTCTATAACTTAAGGAAAACCTTCGTATTTCAGAGGCATAGTATGTAGCTAAGTTAAATAAAGCTAGTGAGGTGCTTCTATACATCTCCGTGGTTCAAGAGACTACAGCTGTCCAAGGTAACATGAGTGGAATGGAGCAGAGTGAGATGAGAGCATGGAATCAGTGACAGAGCCACAAAGAAATGTAATTTAACAAAATAGATGGAGGAATACAGACCAAACTGTGAAGCTCAGGGAGCTGTTAGCATCTTGCTTACCTCATGCTGAATGCTGCTTCTTGCTTAATCAGTCGAGATATAACTCCCCAGACTGTGTTTGGGGAATTAAGGGAAGAAATATTGAAAAAATATTTCTCTGGATTCTTTCCAAGTCCCAGTTTTGACACCTTTTTACCACCGTCATATGTGACTTTAATTTGTCATCTCAAAAATAGGGCACTGTTATTCAGGCTCAGTGTATTCCTGAACAGGCTTACAAACTGAAAAGAGAAATTGCAAATAGAGTGGAAATAAGGGATCAGTCATAGAACTGGCCAAGCAGCAATTTTCCATCAGCAAACAGGCAATGCAGCAGCAATGATGCCCCAGTTAGCACATTCCAGAGGCATGTTTCAGAGTCGGGTGTTAGTGACAACACTGATTTTAGGAATACAGTTGCACTGGCCAAGTCTCATGTGCTGAGCATGCAGCTGACGCTGCTGGCTCCCATTAGGCTTGCATCTCCTATATTTGAAGTATAAAGCTGTGCATTTTTTTCCGTCTCTGAATCCCTATACACATTTCACTGCCTCTGCAGTGGAGTCCAGTGCACAAGGGGCACTGAAAGGGATATTGGAAAGCTCTCTAACAGCAATCCAGCGTGAAAGTGGCTCCCATTCCTTGTGTTCACACTCACTGGCAGGGAAGAAAGTGATCTATCAGTCATGGCACGTAAAGGAATGAATGGGAAACGGAAATTACATTCATATCAAGATGAAATTAAACCTCTGGATAATTTTACTTCACCTGTAATTAATATAAAACTTTGATTAAGCAGGCCTGGCTTTTCTTTAATAGAGACCAGAATTACATTTGCTTTGTGACTTATTTATGCTTATCACTGGCAAGCCAAATGAGTCGATGTGGTCTCTTCAGTCCAGGTCTTTACACGTACTGACAAAATGAATACATATGTAGATTTCAGCCAATATACTCCCACACTGGAAAACTCTGATTACTTCACCTTGATATTCTCTCTGATCCTATTGACTGTTGTATTTCACAAATTGAAGAGATATCTCTAATGAAAACATAAATACCATCACCCTGTGTCTCGGTACTCTTCCTGTCCCTCCAAAAAGAAAAGATCAAAGGCTCTTTCATTCAAAGGCTACAAAGATTTTAGGTGAAATCCCAGTCCCATTGAAGGCAATCTCAAAACACCCACTGAGTTCAATCAGGTCAGGATTTCACTGCCTAGTTTTATAAAGTTGATGAATAAGAGGACGTGGGATATGGATATATAAAGCGATCAGAAATCACAGAATGTGAATCATGCTCTCTGTGAGCTGGGCTTTTATAACACAAGAAATGGGGTCATCCTGGGAAACTGAGCATTGCAAATCTAAAGCTGATAGAAGAGAACTGTTTTTATCCCGTGCATAGTTACTTCTGGAACACTGTGCCACAATCTTCACATCACTGAGTGAAGAGCTTGGACAGAGTCAGCATTAGCTACTGAATAAAATTGGGCTTGAATTACACGGGGTGAGAATGGAGATATATAGGAGGACATGAGCATTATGAATGTCTGTGCATCAATAAAAGAAGACTAAAACAAAAATAGATGAGCTTTGGCAAAATGCGTAGTTGCAATCACACACTTCTGAAATCCAGGGAAGTGACAATTACTGCAATACTTTCTTATAAAGTATTCCTGTTTGCCATCTTAGTTGAAGAAAGCAAGTTACACTGTACAGAAGAGATTCCACAGGCTCTGTTGAAAATAAATGTGAACAAAGGGATGATGCTATGAAATTCGTGTGCACGTTATATGCCCCAGCAATAAAGACAACGGTATAACATTGAGTAACCTGATGTTTCCCGATGCAGACAGGAACTGCACTCTGTGCCTTGCCACTTACAATCCCATCTTTGCAGTGTGGCAGGAGCTTAAAGAGAAAACCAATTTACTTGAGGCAAGCAAAAAGCCAAGCCCTTAATTATGAACTTAGAAACAAAGTTAGAAAGAAAGAACAAGATAGGAGCAGGGGGTTGGAGTAGGGGACCAGAGGTCCCTTCTGACCTGAATCATGAGAGCCTGCGCAAACACAAGAAGTTTCAAACTGAAAACACACCACACCTCAGGCTCCTGTGCTCATCGCAGTAAGGGATTTCTCTGATGCTCTGGCTGCGAGGGCGCAGCTCGATCATACTGCTCCTGACTTCACATCTGTCGAACATCCTCATTAATCTGTTGACTGAGGGATGTCTGTACAGTTGCCTTCGTTTAGGTTACCTGGCACTTGTGAAAATTTTAATGGATTGCTCTTCAGTTTATCCAAAAATTAGTGATATTTTCATCTCAATACTGATTTCTGTAACTGTATAAACTTTTTTCTCCTGGGAAATCCACTGAGTTGAAGTTACAAACCCACAGTTGCAATATTTTGCAAATACGTGTCTGAAAGGTATGTTTTTTTGTTCACAGTAGTCTTTATGTTTGCTGGCTTTTACAGAGACAGATAATGGCAAATGAATTCATATCTTTTACTTTAAAGGGCATCCTGTTGCAATATGTTATTGGTCTCCAGATCAGCAATATGTTAATAAATTCACCCTGTTAAAAGCTGGAGCAAGACGGACCAAAAAAAAAAAAAAAAAAAACATGAGAGAAAAAAAGGGAAAAAAATGCTTTTCCAT
>Ga0065711_1003970_pt1 | contig 25577 bp, 9 predicted proteins | sample Hoacrofraction12_FD_59098 | JGI IMG/M metagenome (GOLD analysis project Ga0065711, IMG submission 59098) | Hoatzin crop microbial communities from Cojedes, Venezuela - Epithelial fraction 12 v2 (version 2) | ecosystem: Host-associated > Birds > Digestive system > Esophagus > Crop | place...
CCCCCAAAAAAAAGTCAGCTTTCTCATATCCCTGTGCCAGCGAGGGAGGTTGTGGGCGTAAGGGGAGTGCAGGGAGCTAACAAATTGGCTGTACAAATTCGGGGCATAGGAGAATCCTACAGATGAAACTCAGGTGAGAAGGTGACATTGAAAAGAGAGCCTTGAAGGTCCTGTTTCTGTACCTCGTACATGTAAATACCAACCACTTGCCTGGCTCGAGAACTCACCATAGTGAGCTCCTAAGCCTGAATTCACCTTGTGTGCCTTAAGTTCCTGAAGTTCATTTCATAGGTGCGTAGATCCTTCACGCACCTTTATTCAGCCTTCACTACAACATGAAGCCTGACCGCTTCAATCCCAGACAGCAGCTACCGTTAGCCATTTCAGAAAGGCGAGGGATTATTTTCTTATCTGTGTGCAGAATCAGAAAGCTCTAGACTCATCACGAATAAATGCAGCCCTGGTCTTATTTCAGCAGAGCTCTTCCTGCATAGCAAGTATTACTTTGAAAATACACAAATGTCTGTCTCAGAGTTGTGGAATAAAACAGAAAAGAGCATTGGAAGTTTTAGGAGCTACACAACTACACACAGAGACGAGGAGCAGCAGTTGCAGTCCGACAGATACATTTTACTGGTATGTCAGCAGCAGCAGATTAGTAGAGCTTTGGGGGCCTTTTTTGCCCTTCTCAGATGGAACTGCTCTCAGGTTTTCCACGGCCAGTCTACCTAGTTAGCCCTGCAAAAAATAGTGAAGGCTCTAAAACAGATCCTGTGTTTTCTAATTGCTGTCTGAAGCAATAAAACTGAAAACTAAGTTGTTGGACAGGAGCTACGTGACACAAGTGTGGATTTTCTATTAGCTTTTCAAATGTATCTACAGAAATTGGAACTTAATTTCTTAAAAGAAATTACATTCAAACGTTCTTGTTCATCTTTGAGGAATAGAAGAACTAATCATGACTTAAAATCTTGGCCCCGGAAGAGAACACGGCAAAATGCTGACAGATACCGATGAGGCAATAAACTAAGAGCCTTTTACTACAGAAAGCTGGAACATTTGATAGCATAAAGCAGAAAATGCTACCAGCTATTATGTGGGGATGTTACAAGGCATACAGAGGCACACACACTGCAAGAAACAGGACATGATCTCCTAGCATCAGAAAACGTAGGAAGCGGAATACACTTGCATACAGAAGACACTGCATGCACATTAGATATGGAATACAGCATTATGCCACTTCCTTTCGTATCAACTACTATATTTCTTCACACAAGGATACGAACCATTTCAGTTACTCTCTCAATCCTGGTGTTACTTTCCTTATGAAAAAAGTAGTCATCCAAACAGAACGTTCCCTGAGTCGACACAGAAAATCTATATAACTGATTTTCATTTGGAAGAGTCTCTAAATTACTGGGGGGCAAAAAAAAAAACAAACCCCAACAAAAACCCCCACAGAATTTGCTACTGTGCTAGTTTTAAGCATTTCTAGGACTTTGTATTCATATGTGTGTAACTACACTGATGATGTAATTACATCCTAACAGAGCAAGACCTCTCAAAACTCTGTGATCCAATCCCAATTCGGGAGAATTGTTTTGTAATACTTTTCCTGAAGAGATCTCTCCAGCTGGCATCCCATTCATGTCCCAGCATGAAAACACAGCCAAAACACATGCAGAGTTATGACGGCCTATTGCATAACATCAAGAAAATACTCATTTTGCAACTGTCACACAGATTTGGGGACACAAAGAGAGCTGGAGACAGATTAATGCAAACAATTGCATGTGGCTACAGAGGAGAAAGGAAAAAAAACCTTAGGTCAGCCACAGTCTTACTCTGCACCCTGCCTATTTTAGTCTGCAGGTGAAAGCAATGAAGTTCCACCTGGCTTGGAACCCTCTAAGGGTTTCCACCCTGTATTTTTGCAGAGATGCTCTCAAATCCAGCCTGAAAGAGGAATCAGTATTTATACTCTGCTCATTTCTAAGAAGAATTCACAAACATTTGGCTATTTGGATTGAAAAATATAACTAGTTTACATAAATATTTTCAACATCCAAGATAATGTACAAATCTAAAGTCAAACACATTTGGCTTGCAACAAGCCCTGTTTGCTAACGTCTTTATAAAGGCTCAGTTTTAAAGAAAAGTAGTCATTTCAAATACAACCGATACACTGCAAATGCCGTCCCACTGCATGGAGACACCCACCATTCTTCTATACTTCTAGCAAAACTGAATGGTCACATTCTGCGTCTGCTTGCAAGCAACATATGCCTTGTTTTGGTCCTGGGTAGTTAATCTCCACTCCTATGTGTCGGAGCAGCCTTTTTACAGCTCAGAGAAAGCATTGCACCTGAAATATTCAGCAGCATTGTGCAGAGCCACCATTTAGTCCCCGAGGCTTTGGGCTGACTGTGTAAAAGTGGAAAACCACGATGACATCGCTGATTTTGCACTTGTGAAGGCTCCTCCAACTGACTGACCTGCATTACACAACAAAAGAAAGGTCAGTAGTGTAGTGTTCTCATTACTAAGCTACTATAAATAAATTAATTTTTAAAAACCCAAAACCACACAATCAGTTGTCCAATTTGGGATTTAAAATTCCAAGTCTGTGTCAGAAAATACTCAAAGAACTTGAATGCAGTAGCTCAGCAGAAATGGCCTATGCTGCCCTTTGCCCTGGAAGGCTTGCTAGGCTGAGGGCCGAAAGTCGCTCCTCGCCAGAGTGTACAAATGCAAAAAGAGCAGAAAGGCTCCACCGGAACAGAAGAGGAAGCTACGCAATTTTTGGCAAGCCTGCTGCAGAACAGCTAGCAGATTCTTCAGTGGGCGAAGTCCCGTTCTCTCGCACTGCAAGATGACAACGGGATGTTGCCCCGGCTCAAGTGCAACAAGTGCCTTTCCAGAAAATCGCAGACTTCTTGCAAAACCTGCAGACACCAACACAAGGTCTTCCTCCGATTTCAACCAGCTCTTGATAGTTTTAGTCAAAGTGATATAAAAATGAGAATCACTCAGCGCAGAGGGTGGTGGTGTGGTCTTAAGCATGCCCAGATTACAAGAAAGCTTTTCCCTGAACATTTATTTTCCCATGTTCATCTCCAGCACACACTGGCAAAGGAGTTTACACTGGTTTCCCTGACCTAGCTGCTTCTCTTTCTGCGATCACACAATACACAGGGCCTCAATCAGCAGCTTTACCCCTCAAAATGCTGCTCTACTTTGTACCTGTGTTGTAAAGTACTCTTGAATTAAAATGAAATATAACTGAGGTACAGGATGCTTCTTCAAAAAAGACACATCTTAGCTGCAAGCTGGTGTCAAATAAATTTCTTACCTACAGCTTTTCCCGTTTGTACAACGTTTCGGCTAGTAGAAACCATCACATTCCCAATCTTCTTTCCACGTTCACTGTTTTGCACAGAGCTAAACAAGAGAGATACTGAAGAATGTTAGTTGACTGACTTCTTATTACTTCCAGGTGTAAATAAAATAGATAGTTAAAATATATAACAATACACATGGATTTATATAGAATCATAGAAAGTTTTGGGTTGGAAGGGACCCCTAGAGGTCATCTAGTCCAACATATATGTATATAGCATACATATATGTTTTTTGTGTGTGTATATATAAATGTATATATGTATGATCAAGCCCATAATTCCTGCATGCATCTTATCCACATTGATCAGCTAGGCAAGCTTCTCAGTGGAAGAAGAGATACTGTCAGCAAGACAGGAGTCAAAACGCCCAGTGGTTCATTCTTATACAACACACTTTATACCTTCCCTAAATGCATTTATGTTCCAAATGAAAAAGGCAGATTTGCAGTAGTTTTGAGAAATTTTAGCCCTAATATATAAGTTTTAAAGAAAAAAGTTAAGTGTTACTGATCAGTCATTATTCTATTTTCTAAACAGAGTTTACTTTGTATCTTGCTCTAAGATTAAATTTTTGATCAAGTACAGTTTACACTTCGGCTTTTGTTAAAGAAATACATAAAGACGACAGACGCTACTGTCGTTTGGAAAGGAAAGTACGAAAACAATCAGTTCTACTGCACAAGTGTGATCCCTTGAAAATAATCTCATTTAGTTTTAAATTGTAACATTCAACATTTCAGGCTTTGCAAACCCATTTACGTAAAAATTAACAACACAGCATGCCACATTCTGTTCCTACTTTCAAAATCTTCAGCGTAGATGCAAAAAGAAAGAACAGAGAACGCTAAGAACAAGTTTAGGCGCAGCTGGCACAAGCGAGCCGTGTTGCTGAGCATCCGATAGCACAGTCACATCTGGAGAACAAGCGCACTGTTGTAAAAACATTAATTGTTAGAGACACGCTAAGAACTGCTACTGGCCCTTTTACATTGATTTCAGGCTACTCAGAAGAGTTAGTATCTTCCCTTTCAAACACAAAAATAGGGCAAGATTGTAGACACCGCCACATCTTTCATATTTAGTCTTTCTACAAAGACCATCCATTAATAATAAGAGCTGCTCTCAGCATGCACCTTATTGAGGGCGATTACCTTGAGACAAATCGTGACTCATTTGCAGTCTCAATCGCCATCACGGAAATTCAATCTGCCATTGGTCAGCAAAAGCAACAAAAAGACTCAGCGGGCTGAAGTCTGACCCTTTTTATTCCTCCGGCTGCTCTTCCCTGTTAGCGTCTCTTTTGGGTCTACTCACAGCGTGCTGAAAGGAATGGCCTGCAGTCAAGGCAGGCGCAGCATCAGCGGCACGTGTGCATTGCTGATGTACAGGCACCGCAAGGAACCCGGCTCTGATGTGTCACGGTCAACACAGCTGAGCGAGCAAACAATCTGCTTCGCTCGGTGCGTAAACACGGCGAGATAGTTAACTGCAACCCCAAGACTGAGTTCTGGCTTCAGTTAGAGCTGAGCACCGTGGGAACAACGAGCACCGTTGAGTCTAAAGACTTCAGCAGCACAGGTAAGAGCTGAGACCAGCTGAAAGTGCAGTTGAGTTTGGTGCAATAAGAGGCGATGTAAAACTCATTTTAAACATCTAAATTGAAGAAACTAAGCCACGTCTGAAGTACATACACAGTGAACTCTCACAGTTTTAGAACAATGCTGCATTAAAAAGCAGCTAATTTAAAAAAGCTGTTTTCTCCTAATAATGAGACCTAAAATCGATATACAGAAAAACACTCATGAAAGTTTTAACAGCTTTAGTTTACAATTTAAAAATAAGTCGACAAAAGCATTATAATTGCAATGCAAAAATCAGGGCTGTATTATGTGGAGTCCAACACAAAATAGTGCATTCACACCACTTTTCCCTATTTCAGGCAATTGCTCCATCTTTGACGTTTTGCGAGAAAACGCTGAGTACAATTTCACGTACATGGTCAGTTTAAATAACTATTTTGTTCAGTTCATCATAACAACAGTCATACAGTTATTAGTATTTGACCACACTTTAACAAAATATACAAGTCAAAGTACTATATACTTACTGTGACAATCTTAATTTAACATCTGATACAGAGTACTGTCCCTGGAATGGGTGGCTAGAAGAGGAGGAAAAACCCAAGAAAACATTAAGTATTTATTCTTTCACAATTAATCCATATCAGACAACTGTTAGCTGCACTCCTCTCTGGCTTACCAAAAAAAAAAAAAAAAAAAATCTGTTGTAGGTATACTACTCTATGGCTTTACAGAATGCTGGGTCCCAGTGACTATTCAACTGTACATTTCTTATGAACTACCTGTAAATTGCCTTCTATTTACAGCTGAGGTGTGATGAATCTTTTCACACTAAGGCAGAGGCACCTCCTTCTAGCAACACAGAGCGAACAGAAAAGAAAAAAAGATCCCTTAAGTAGGCCAGAAAAGCTTTATAAGTCTAAAGAAAAGCCTTCTTCAGACTACCACAGCTGACAAGGCAAAAGCAAACACAACTCCCTACAGTACAGTAATAACCCACGCTAAACAAAACACAGGCACAGCCAACAGTGTCGCCAAGCCTGGCATCATCTAATCTTGGAGTGAAACACACATCAAACAATCCAAAGTACAGAAGATGCAACACAAAGCAGCCAGCTCCCCTCCATCCCCATCAATGACAACCCTGGACACAGCTACTCCCTGGACACCTGGAAGCAATTCATAAAAAGCAGAACCATCTGAGGACAATTCCTGAGGAATGACAAACTTTCTACAGCTGGCAACAGCCAACAATCAACTTCACTTCTCCTGACTCTGGATATATTTTTTCTTCATAAAACTATAGCCTAGAATTGGAGCAAGGTATTGAAGAGCAGAAATACTCGGTTTCTGTACTTACAGAACAGGGCCCCAAAGTTTCAGCCTTGGGGCTTTCTAGAAGGAACAAGGGGAATGCTGTAATTCCGCAGAACGGTGTTGCCTGACTACATATACTAGGAGCTTTCCATGGTAAGCACTAAAAGACCACCAAAATTAAATAAAATGGTTCCTTACCTAGAATTTACTTCTGCAAGAGCTGGATGCTTGTTGCTATTCCATACTCTGTAGTTGTGGGTATTTTTCCAGGCTGCTATAAATGCTGTTCCGAAGTCTGACAAAGTCTTTTCGTTGTCTGATAAATTAAAGATGAGAATTTGCAGCAATTCATTAGAGATGTAATACAAGACAAATTACTTTTTTTCTTGTAAAGAAAATTTCCAAGCTCTTATCAAATCAAAGAGAATTAAAACTCCAGTACTAAGAACTGGGCACTTTAAAATGAAGATGATAAAACATTTTTGAAGTGTCCCAAATATATAAAGCCAGGAGGGGGAAAAAAAAGCAGCTTAAAAATATTTTTGTTATTTTTCATTCATTTATAAAGTTCAAAGTAAAGAACTCAACTGGGAAAAAGTCATCCAAACATAGGTCTCTTGACTTACTCTCTAGGCAAAGAGAGGAAAGGGGAGAGAATGGCCACATAGCAACTAAGAATAAAAACATCATTTGCCTTGGTCTCGGTCAGATACACTGGGCTTCGCTGTACCATGTTATTACTCATTCAAATTTAGCAAACCCCAAATCCACTCCAAAACTGCAGAATGAACTACTGTGGAATAAACAACAACATCCCCTTTAAAACATGGAGGAGTACAGGAAATCATTTTAGAGCCAGCCAGTGAAGTAGCACGAGTTTCCAGAAAAACCTGACAGTTCATATAAACCCAGTAATCATCTTAAAATATTCATACTGTCAGATAAAGAACTTAACATCTTCTAGACTTTAAGTTCTCAATCCCATGTTTTTTTACAAATACCACTGAACAAGATCTGAATTAAGTTAATTGATGTGAATAATCGTAACTTCATCCTTGTCAACAGGGCCAGTGCTGGGCAAACTAAACATTTTCCACAAATAAACCACTGATTCATTTAGTTACATTGATGCACAAAAGGCTGGAACATAGAGAATTCCCTCTGAGTGAGGACATAAAATGTTGAGCTCCGGAAAACAGAAGCTTATAAAGCCTCCAGATGACACTTTCATTTATGTGAATCCCTACTAAGACCACGGCAGGAAGGAACTGAACAGTCCAGTAAAACTTCCTGAAGACAGCCGCTTGACTTCATGTATCCTTGAATCCAATTAGTTCCCCAAAATTAACTTCAGGTTGCAGTAGCATTTGTAAGACATCCAAGTTTCAATCTCATCATATATGGGGTTTCAAGTACTTCTACTTTTGAGGAAAGCTTAATTAAATCAAAGAGAAAGAGACAGTCAAGCGAAAGTGTCTGAGAGGTATGAATTAGTAACAAGCTTGCCAAGGAATAACAAGGATAGCCAAAGACAACCGAAAAAGCAGCCTTAAACAAAAAGTTAGGCAGAGGGAGCTCCAATGACACGCCACATGTTTAACACAGCAGAGCAAATGCTTATTGCACCCACCCTCATCTTGGTCTCTAGACAAGGTATCTGTTCTACCTGGCTGCATCACAGCAGCAAGCAGTGCGTGAAGATAAGCACTGAACTGAGCCCTGATCCACTCATCTCCTCCTTCCCATCCAGTGCCATCAAGGAAAACATCGTCTCTGTTCTCAGTCACGTGCTTCACCAAGTAATCTGCGAATCTTAGGTCAGCAGTCGTTGGGTTCAGGATCTTACGCAGTTCTGGATCGTGGATTTGTACATGAGCATCTTCTATCTGTTTGAAATAATTCCAAGGGTAAACATTTATCTAAATAACACTGCTTACATATACATGGCTACCCAAATCTAAACCCACAGTCCCTCGAAATATCAAAAAGAAACAAATGACCAAGGAAATAATGAATTAACTGTTCTCAGAAAGTCAGACACTGCTCCGATATACCCAGAATCTGACCATCTTCCTGGCACACAGTAAAAGCTGCTTATTTGACAGGGTTTGGCAGGGGAAATTTGGTGCTCCCATGGATTTTCCTAGAGGCTCTTTGATTATCACTTTGATTTCTGAAGTTGGTTACCTGTATATAGCTATCTTAGGTTCCCACATGCTGATTACATGTTGTATCTGTTTGCCAGAACTGATACAGTGCTTTCCTAGATACTATTTTTTTTTAGCCTCTTGATTAAATCAGAAGGAATTCAATAGCGATGTGCTTTATTATCCAACTGTATCTGTTTTTCAGCTGCAAGCACTTATTTTTTTAGACATTATCACAAAGTCATGAAAAAAGACCATGACACAAAGAGTAAAAACACACCAGCAACAACCTAAAAATTTAAGAAGTGCCCTGCAAATTCAAATATTAGATTATAAGAATATACAGAAGAACATTTATTAATTTTGCATAGCTTATCTAATCCTGTCCTAGTGAATGATACAAATTTAATAAGCTTCTGAATTTAAGAATTTATTTCATAGGGAAGCAAGTCAAAATTTGGGCGTGAATCTGAAACTTTAAAGCTGTATTACAATACAACCGCTGCTTCCCCCTCGCGACCCCCCTCTCTAGTTCAAGCAGTTCAAATGCAAAGCTTCATACTTCCACAATTGCATCGCTCAGATGTTTCTGCTGTCGGAATAGGATATTGGTAGCTCCCGCAACAAAGCCACGGACTGTTACATCTGACAGGAGATGATGCTGCTGCAGCGCCATGTATGGCAAACAAAGGTACCCCTAAAGTAACAGACATGTTCAGAGGATTAACATAAGGCCAGAAAAACCCCCAAAAAACTATATTCAGATTTTTTCCAAATAAAAGCCAGCACATTCCACCCAGAATGAACCCTGGTTATTACAATTTCAGCCACAGTTATCTCTTGTTTTGCTACCATTACATCTGCAAAGCAACCAGATTCTACGTGAATGAAATTTTTCAAGAGGTTGTGTTGCCTTTCAGTCTCAGGACTGAAACACAATGCAAAGGACGGGAATCAAATGTGTTTATAAGGCAACAGAATAAGCAGTATAAAACAAGAGTGAGGTCTCGGGTCACTTCAGAGACAAGAAGTCAACAGAGATAAAGATTCACCTATCCACTTGCACACCAGGACGTCTTCTGGTAGTCCTGAAGCACGTAATGCAGAAAAGCTACAGACTGCTATCCACATTTTATAGGTGGAGATTTCCAGGCTCCAGAGATAGCAATCAATTTTTGATAAGCACACGCACGCCCCCTTTAAGAAAGAGCTGGATAGAAAGCAGTACACTGTGCTTTTTAGCCACTCCACGCTTGTAAGTTGATGTAGTATCCTACATTCCAACTAAAAAAACAAACTCAAACATTTTCAAAAAAGGCTTTGAGGGAAGTCATTGAGAGATCATTGAGAAGCAGCTGTAGGTATTGTAATTTCTTTTTAAATATAGGACAAACATACCTCTGAAGTCTAATGCTGAAGTCTAATTTCAGGTGTTCAATTGCATAAAGCACAAAGCAATTTATTCCCTAGCAGAAACCCAGCAGGGCTGACGGCACACAGGACAGGAACAAAGAGCACGTGCACTTCATCACACGGTACACGGTAATTGGAAACATATGGAAGAAAGGAGCACAACTATTCCCTTTTGTTGTATTAGACACAGGGATGGCTTTCCAGATGACAAGCGCTTATCAGCTGAAAACAAACAGCCTGTGTCAAAGGAACAACGGTGCTTTGAGAACAATCACCAACCTAAAATGGAGAATTTTCAAAAATGCGGCTTAAGAAGCTGGCAAAGGAAGGTTTAATGACTGTACACTCAAGTAGCAAAGTCTAGGAAATCTTTCACTATTTAAAGTATCAAGTGTGAGTTCCCAAATTCACATTTGTCTAACGACTTCAATTTCCAGGAGCGTGGTCCCATTCTTTTTAAAGAATGCAAATGACATTAGTATTAGATCTGACAGAACTGGTACTAAAGAACCTCTTTTTCCTCATGGTCGGTGTACTTGGATACGGTATTGTGCCATCTTGCAAAATCTCCTCCCATTCATATTTGCCAGATTTATTAGTCCTTCCATTGCATGGCATAAAACAACCCTGAGACAAGAGCTCTAAAAGAAATGTAAACTTTCCAGTAAGTGGTTAAACTATAACTGCAAATCACATAGTTCTGATAACTTCTGAGCTGTAAAGTCTTTTCTACTTTAACTACACTGGATGAACTCAAACAAAAACTGCCTTTGTGGGACAGAAAGTAAGCACATAGAAACTGTCAGCTTCCTTAAAACTGTTTACCTTTCCACTTTATGAGCGTAGTAGCAAACCAAGTTTGCACTCACAGGCCACCTTATCAATTATTTTCTTCTTGCTTTCAGTCTAGTATTTTCAACAGAACTCGACACAATGCAGTTTACAGGCTATTCTTTTGATTAGACAGACCACAAGGAGAAACAACACATTGTAGATCTTAATTGAAAAAGCACTAATAACGGCAACGTGAAGCAATACAGGCATTGACATTCGAGCTGCCCACTTGGGCCCACAGAGTGTACTGTTTCTAATGAAAGTTATTGTGAGAAGCTCAAACACCATCATCAAATACAACAGTCTGCAAGGAAATGCAAATAAGCACCTCCAAAGGAAGAAACACCACTTTGAACCTCATCAGCTTGAGGAAATCAATCTGAATCTTCTACTTTATGGGTAAATGTTCATCTAAAAGGTTATTACATTAAAAACAAAACAAATCACTTCTTTTACTGACAAAATTAGCTTTAGAAGGTACGCGTTCTCCCTGTTTTTTTATGGGAAACCAGCCCTTGTAAATGTGTTGCTTCTTATCTGACAATGCCCATCAAAGTCCTTAGAGAGACTCTGGAATACCTGGAGTTCAGTTAAGCATCAGCACAAGCTTAAAATTCAGCAGCTCAGCACAATGCACAGGGAAAGAGCCACAGACAACCAGGACGAGTTAGCATGTGAAGAGCAGTGAAATTATATATATATGTATATAAAACATAAATATTTTGTGTGTGTGTTTGTATATACACACACATTTCTATATACATTTTGTGCGTTTATATACACAGGCATTTATAAATACATATAGATAAATTAAAAGAGGAAAACACAGGCTTAGGTGTCAATTAAGATGCAGCTTTCAGAATCTTAGTTTAGATCAAGGTTTCTAAACACTTCCAAGTACTCTGATCTTACCCCATATAGGTTAAATCAACAATTCTTCAGAGTAAAAGACAACAGTAGTTACTGATACATTCCTTTTATTAACCACAGTGGGGCTGCAGGTTACCATCACATAGAACTGAAAACAGTACGTAAGTATACATATGAAAGCAAAGTGGAATGCATGTGTGCATGCACACACTCCTCTCAGGTGTGTACTCCTTCTTTCCACCCACCTAGGAACACAGTCACTTGCCAGAGGCTGTACTTGCGTGTTTTGTAGTACCCTGCTGTCCATCTGGGGCTGGGTAACCAAAATTACTAGCCACTTCTGAAAAACAGCAGTCTTTATGAGTTACCAGGTACCATGAACAACAAGCTTACCTTGGTAAAAATGGCCAATGGCATACCATATTGGTCCTCTTCCAACCCAGATATCAGTCCTGGAACCAGGACCGCGTGTCCTGTGTTTGCCTGGGGCTGCACAGTGATTGGCAGACTTTCTGAGCCTTCGCTCGGAAGATTTTCAGCCTGTCCTGCTGCTGCATTTTCACGTTCTCCTTTCAAATTAGACTCCTCCAAAATGCTAGGATCTAAGGTCTCCCAGTCACTTTCAGAGGATGCTGGAGAAGTGTGGGAAGGAACTTTCAGGTGTTGCACAGTCCCACTGGAGGACTGAGCTCCGTTGCAAGTCTTGTCTGACTGGGAGTAAGGCACCTTTGCTTTTTGACTTTCCAGTGAATGGTTTCCTGCTGTCTTCCTGCTTCCCTTTCCCATTCCTAAGTTTGTATTTGAAGTATTAGCAGCAGATACAGAAACGCAGTCATCTAACGGCGGTGTATTTTCCTGCAAGCCAGCATCCTCTGATATGCTCTTTCTTGGTCTATACTGTGAGCAGTCAATAAGACCATGTTCAATCATACCTGGAAAGTGATAGCACAAATAAATACCGGCATCTCAATAGAAATTTCAGTGACTTTTGTTAAAGAAAATGGACAAAGTGGTCCTGCATGCAAAAAAAATGTATTTTAAAACACTACCTTGGGGAGGGGGAGCATGTTAAAAAACAAACAAACAAACAAACCCGAAACCTCAAACCCCACACTTTATCTCCTAAAGAATCTTCCCCAACTTTTTTGCTTTGAGAAGACTGGTTAGAAGCCAAGAATCAGAAAGGTTAGGGGGGTTGGGCTTGTTCCGTTTTTTTTTCTTGTTTTGAGGAGCGTATGTAGAAGGAATAGAGAGGTTTGTATTTTTAAGGAACTTGACAGGAATGTGTGACTTATTCAGGGTCCCATCTACATTACCCACGGCAATATAGAAGAACAAGTGTCTCCAATTAAGCACAAGAAATAATCCATAGAGCGTAAGTAGTAAGTATTAGGAGACGCGCACATAGCATACGGACATGCATACAAGTCACCCATTTTTCAGGCAACATACCAACATAACCCTATTGTCACATCAGCTATTACCCAAATGAAACAGTACAGCCAATCTCAGTTATCTACCAGAAAGCACACAAAAAGAACTTCTCTTCTTACCAGGAAAGAGTGACAGGACAGTCATCAGAGCTCCCACCAATCTATTTACTGGAGAAATATAAAACAGCACCTGGTGGCAGAAGGGAAGGGCGTGGGGAGAAGACAGCATGCAAGAGAGGAAAGGGGAATTAGGAAGGAGAGAATGAGAAAAATAAAATTACGCTTAAGCATGACAAATATAGACAGAACACAAGCCAACAATTCAAGGCATTGCTTCTGATGTTATTTTAGAAAGTCTGCTTAGCAACAATAGCTCTTACAACATTTCAAAGCAAATATTTAAGTATGTCTATTGTATAGTTACATTTTAAAATAGATGTAATGTATATTATATATACATATGTGTATAATACATACTTGTCAATCATTCAGATTTTTCTGTCAGTCATTCAGATTTTTTTCCCCAATTGATCCAGTTACTGAGTGACTGACAGAAAAAAGCTGTTCCTGGCACACCGCATAAGTTCTTGTTCATTTGTAGTACATTAAAGTCTCTCTCTGTTATGAATCAGAGACACCAGATGATCTCCATTCCAGAACTCTGACAAAAACCTATGCAAAAACATCTCTTCTAAGAAAGTATATTAAAGATATGCAGACAAATGAAAAACAGGAAAAATGCAGCATGCATCATAGGCATCTTCCTATGATTAAAAAAAATCTTCTGGAAACAGAGAACATGACTGATACTAACTTTGGCAAAGCACTTAAGGCAAAACATGGGAAAACAGAAACTCCTTAATTAAATCCGAGAGACTGGGATCAGCAAATTAGTTAGGAATTCAAAAGGGGGTGTCAAAGGCTAGCAATGAAACAGGAAACACAAGGCAGACTGAATATTACTACTGGAGTTCCTTCAAGATAAGCCTTCAGGGGTGAGGAAAGAGAAAAAAAAAACCAAACCCAAAATGAAAAAAACCCCACAAAAGTCAACTTATTTAACTATGCTATTTTTACCTCCTCAAGCAGCACAATACTCGTAAAAAATACACGAGCATTACAAGGAATCTACAATGCAAAGGAAAGCAGAATGATGTAACTTGATGACTTTGTAGGCCAGTTTAATAGGTATATGATGAAATTAAAAGTACAAGTTTGTGGACTTAGACTTAATAAAAGACATCTGCTGTAAGCTAGAAAGACACTTCAGAAGTGACTGATGAATAACAACTCATGATCCACCAGTATTTCCAAGTCTACAAGCTAGTGATTTGATGGAACCAAGAGAGAGAAAGACCTATGCAGACCTAACACATACCAAATGAAGTTTAATGGTACCTCAGCTAGAAATAGACTACGTATATTATCTTGCACAATTTGTTTGTTTTTTCTATATTCATTACCAGTGAATTCAAACTGCAAAAGCCACATAAAAAATATGAGAAGAACAATCGGCTCATCTGAGGACAGAACTTCTGCTAACTCCAATGGGAATAAAAAAGTCTAACATCTTTTAAGATGCTGCTCTGTAATATGCATATATGAAAGATATATGATACAATAGCAAGGAACTACAACAGCAACCCTACATTACCCCTAGAGGTTTAGATTCGCAGGTACCATGTATTCCTAGCCAAACTTATTTTTAAGCCTACAGAAATAATTAAGTCTTTAAAGAAGTACCTTGCTTTCAAGAAATCTATTCCAGTCTAGTTTTTTGTCTGGCTATACCGCTCACTTAAGCTGAGTACTTTTCTATATTTGCTCCAAGAAAGACAGCAGAGGGACTTCAATCTGTATGGGTGCACACTTCCTTACCCCTCCCAGCTCCATTATATAGCCTACAACATTTACATCAGCAAACTGGGTGGTTCTGGCAGCAGAAAGTCAAATGATCACCATCTGGAAGTAGTCTTCCAGCCTAGTAACAGCCAAGAGGTGAAAGAAAAATCCTTTAGCCTGTGGAAAGGCATCAACCAAATCACTAAGGATTAAAGGAAATCAGTCTGCGGCATTCAGGCATTTTTCAGCTCAAGGAAAATTGGCATTACTAGTGGCTTCTTGCATATTATATTTCAGGTCTTTGAACATACAGATATCCACAGTTGTTCTGGAACCTTAACATCTGCCAGAAAACAGGCACTGCCAGAAAACCAAAATTCTTCCTTTTGAAATTGCAAGTGTTGTCTTCCTGTTTGACCTTAGTGAAAAACAAAAACAAAGCAACCTGCAGGTTTATTCAGTAAGCATCCAGCTATTCTCAAAATAATTTCATATGTTTAAGTCATATGAACATCCTCGGGAAACCCTCCCTCTCCCCTCTTCTGTCCATTTATGTCTTGTGGTCTGAGCAGCTTCAGAAAATAATTGTTGCTCAGTGTTTTGTTTATATATGTCCTAATGCTGAACTGACTCGATGAAATGCTATTGTAAGTTTTGAAACAGATCAATACAGATACTTTACAAAATCTTAACTGGAAAATATTTTTTCCACTAATGTTTTCAAAAAAAAAAAAAAAAAAATCACCGTAGACTTTCAGAATGTATGAAGTTATTTTTGGGAAGAAGCTTGCATATCAAGGCTTGATTACATACATGTCTACATTTGCACTCCTACTATGTCATACTCATATTTTCTCAAGTATACCTTCTGCATAGCCTTTAATATAGCAGTCTTTAGCACATGATTCTAATGCAGAAACTGAATTTATTCTCATCAATAAATACTTAGAACTGTCAAGCTGTATCTAACTTACAGAACTAAGTGACAAATGCAAAAGCTTTGGAGAAGCTGCTGCTTCTATTTTTAAAAGCCATATTTGCTGCTTCACAAAAGATACCTAGGCCTTGGATACAGAATTTATAAAAAAACGCAACTGTTTTGATATCTTGCAGATTAAGACCTACTGACTTTCCAGTTGCAGCTAACAGGAAATTCTAACGTTCCTTCTCAGCACTCTGAAGCAGCTGGGTTTTAACACAGCATGCTCGCTGAAGAAAAAGCGAAATTTGAGAAACTGAAACAAAACTTAAAATAAAAATTTAGAAGAAACAAAACTAAACAAAATCCCTGCATAAGTGTGTCTGGGAGCTGACAGTCATTTCACTGAAAGTTCTTGTGCTGGGTTGTTAATACATACACAAGAGAAGAAAACAAATGTATCTACTATTTCACATCTGCTTGTACATTTTGCATATGCCACTTACATTGCTAAGATAGCACTGCTTCTGAGGCAGTAAGATAGCCCAAAGAAAACACTGAGCCTAGAATTCAACAGTTTTTACCAATTTATAACCTGAGCTGAGCCTGACCTAACAGATGTGGCTCTTTACATCGCCTCCTGCAGGTGTCCGTGCAACTCAGGTTTGCAGGACACTTCTAGCACTTGTTTCCTTTGGTCTGCCTATTTAAAACCCAAACCAGAAGTTCTACTTACTGAATCCCGTAAAGCTGTATGCTCCCTTTTAGGCACCAGAATCTCCTGTCGGTTCCTTCACACAGGGACCTATTTGCATCACATCAATCCTTTCCTATATTTTATAATATGTTAAGTTTCTCCACTCACATTTAATCACATTTTACTCACTCTGGCTGGGACAGCTATTAGTAAGGCGGAATGTGGACAGAAGTGGAGGCAAATTTTTACGTGAAGACACAGCAGTTACTTTGAGCATAATTTCCCAATTTATATATGGATGCAAAGTTGTTGATACGACTTCAGGTACTTTTATTTTACTTTAATTTGTTTTCCATTAGTACATTCTACATTAACTTCATATGAAAAAAATTAACTATTGTATTTCTATTTCAATTACCTGCCTCAGCTTACAAAATGTTACCTTTTTCTCTAGAAGAATCAATTTAAAAAGGATCAAGACCTGAAAAATACAAAAAGGAAAAACATGGTGAGTGAACCAGTGCCATTTATCAAAACCACTGTGCAAGCATAATCTCTTATTCAAGATCTCACATTAATCACTGTGTAACTGTCAAATGATCAAATATATTTGAGCAGTTAAAATCAGTGTTCCAATACTCTTACTCCACTTCAGCACTCTTTAAAAGAGCATTTGAGATGCACAAATAAAAACCTGTGTGAAGAATTGTGTAATTTGAAGCACACAAAGCTTATTTATAAGAAAGAACACATTGTATAACTCCAGAATTTTAAAAAGCAGTAAACTGCACAAACATAAAAGAGTTTCCCCACAGAAATACAGAAAAGAACTCAGCAAAATACCAAGAACAGCATTCACCTCACCTACTTTTAGGCATCTACAGATGAGGCATCTAGATCAGAAGTGGCTGTCCAGACTCCCTACACTCAAACACAGACGCTTCTGGGGCATGACTGGCAGACATCTGAAGTTAAACAACAATGAGTTCTACCCCAAAAATCTCCTCAGCAGGCGCAAATACACCATGAAATTCAGATTCTCTAATTTGTTTCCTTGATGCCTCTCAGTTAATAAAAGACTCTAAATGATAGCATTTAGAATTTGTACCTCTTTGCACAAATTTGCATCTATTTGTACCTTAGCTATACAATACACACTCAAATTCAAAAGAAGAAGTGCAAGTCCCCTCAGGTTCTATGATGGCAGGAACTGCAAAAGTTACAAGACACAGGGAAAAATGCTCCAAGTTGTCTCTGCATGGACTTTAGCAATATTCTTCTATCACATTCATCTGATGAGAAGCAGGAAATAGAAACAAGACCATACTGAGATACCACTTGTACTTTGGGACAAGTCTAAAGAAATGCCCCACAAACCTAGAAATCTCCAGGGAACTCAGCAGACAGACGAAACTTCTTAGTCTGGAACTTACTTTCACTGATGTTAATTAGGCGGAAGGGAAAGGGAAATCAGGAGGCTATAACCAGAAGTACTTAGGAAACAGTCATCGTACTCCTAGCTCAGGTATGTCTAGACATGTTTAATTTTTAGTTCCCCACAAAGCTTTTTACTCTACAAAATAAGAGAAGGCAGAGAACGCCTACCTTGTGTCTAAAGTGAAGAACGAGATCCCGAGGAGACAGACCTGAGATACCAAACAGAGAGCAACTGTTACAGTTTAATAGCTAGCAGAGACACTAACTTACTTCTCATCACCACTTTTCAGGGGGAGGGGGACACCTATTATGCATTCTATGTAAACCTGGTTATTTCAACAGCAGAACTCATATCAAATTCTTTCTTTTGAGCAGGAGCAAGAATTAAATCTACAATAGAGACAATAATAATGTGAAGTCATGCTCTGAGTTACTCCCGTTGGCTGCCACACAGCATTATGGAAACACTGAGTTAAATACTACACTGTGCATTCCGAAAACACAGGGAAGAATCAGAATTAAACGGGACAAACCCCAAATAACAGGCAGATGAAAGCTTGAGCACCCCACACCGTCAAATAGTTCCATCTAAAAATTAAGAAAGTACTATCTCCCAAAAGCAGTCAAGCAGTCTCTTGTCAGACTGTTAGGTCAAGAGGTAACATGGCTTTCAACCTACAACTAACTCCTACTACAAAAGCAACACTACATTCATTTGACATTTATTTAAATCCATTAATTAAAAAAAAAAGTAAAACAGAATACTGTGCAGGCACACAGACCTCTCGTGCTTAATCTGGTAATGCACATAAACAAATTAGCTCAGGAAGGGACTGTGTCGATTAGTATAACGTTATCTCTGCTGCTTGTACAAAAAAGTCACTTACCAAGATAAACTTGTGACCCTTCTAGCAAGGTACTGCTCAAGGAATTATTCATATGATCATAAAGTTCCTGTAAAAGTTAGAACAAAGGTAAAAAAACCCAGAAGCTGTTAATGGTATATGGTCACATAAAATCCAGAATAAGTAAAATTCACTTTTTCAAGGATTTCAATGTCTCATTCCAGAAAGAAATTAAAATTCTAATAATGAAGTCAACAGAGACAGAGGCTGACAATCGCACTCATTCTCGTGTTTCATTACAAGTCAAAAAGTTGACCCTCTGTCACATTAGGGTAGTTAATTTAGTTCGTGTTAAGTTATTGCAAGAGCTGAATAAATGCGTGACCTATGTGAATGGAATATTTGAGTGCTAATTAAAAACACTAAAATCCACAGCCATACACTGAAAGCTTTGTTCTGTGTGGTTATTACTTAAAAGTTACCTTTAGAATTGAAATTTGCGAGAAGTCTTTTTCTTCAAAATACGCATGTGTAATGAGTTGCAGCTTTGCCTGAAGTAACCCATACAAAGGCTTGAAAGAAAACCAAACACAAAAGCAAGTGAAGAAAACTTACTTAGTCACTCATTTTGAATTTTAAACTTCTTCCATTCTTATCTTACACTATAGACATATTATTACACATAGAGTTCATGGAGAGGCACTCCTTAGTTGCTAACTCACAGCATCTTTCTCCTGTAGTTGTTTTAAATAATGATAATTCTATTTTCTTTCCATTGGCAGACACCATACCATCACTGAACATCTTTCTGGAAAAGTACTTTCCTGCTTTACCATTGCTTATGCAGGTCCAGTAACAGTTCTTTCTTCAGCTTTAAGCACAGAAAGAATTTCTGTTCCCTCCCTGGCGACCAGTAGCTTTTGCTAAATAGGTGAAAATAAAAGATGTTCCTTCAAAACAAGAGTATGCTGCATGCATGACTACCTTAAACTCTTCCATAGTTGTCAACAGCCACTCTCTCCAGTTAATTATAATGGCCAAACCCCTCAATCCTACTACATAAAAAATAAGTTAGTGGCACTCTAGAATAATCAAAAGTGCAAATAGATATCCCGGGCCCTGACAACAGGCAGATACTTTCACAATTACTGTTACAAGGAGATGCCAATTCAAAGCCGCTCACTCAAATGCCATAGCCTTTCGAGTCAATTTAACTTCAGTATTTTGTTACCCTCTGCAACATTTTAAAGACAGATGCTTGGACCCAGAAGTTCCAAATAAGAATATGGAAAACAAAAAAATTTTAATATGTTGTTTTGAAGTATTTTAGTAGTAAACAAACATTCTTACCAGCTGACTGAGAACACAGACACTTTTCTGTACTGTTTCTCTGGTGATGTCTGCTTGCCGTACTTTTAATGCCTAAGAAATAGAAGTATTACAGTATTTTTACCCACACACAATTTCAAAAAGAATTATTTCACAGGTCTAGTTGCCATACACCATCCCCCTCTTTAAACAAAATCCTAAAACTGGCTGCCTTTAGTGGTGGAACATCCAAACCATATAACAGTATTCCCTTACCTAGTAAAAATGGTCATAACACTGATAAGTCGTAGTTGTGTTCTCATCTCACTGTGCACAGCAAAGATTCAAACACAGCCGTGACGAGAGGCAGAGGACTGTTTAAAAGACACTAGCATGAGAAACCGGCAATAGCCCTGGACAAGGCAACAGCATTTCAACTCAAGGTAATGTAACAGAAGAGAAGCCACAAGACGTTGCTTGTTCTTCTGTAACATTACCTGTGAAAATGAACCTTGTTGAAAAGTTTTTGCCTAGAAATTGTTCAGTTTGTACTAGAGGATTTTCTTTGAGCCACCCATAAAATAAAAAAGGTATCATCTGCAGTATTAGCTACATTCTCAGTCAGACCAAACGGTCCCAGCATTTAACAGCAGACCTAGAAGGGGCAGGGGCAGAAATACAGCCAAGTGACTCACTTAATTGTACAAAACACCGAGTGTGCAGACTGCAGCCCACACATCAAAAAGGACAAATGGAAAGAGTGCTAGAGCTGTCCTATGAAAAACATTGTTTTAGATTCTGCTTCTTCCAAAAAGTTCATTTTAAACATCTATTTATCTTCTTAATTGGTTACTAAACAGCATAAACTGGAATCGAGAGCACAATAAAGCCAAGTTATTGCATAGTTAAACAGAGCAAGATGCTAACCACAGATTTAGTTCAAAAGAAACAGAAATAAAATGTGCACGTGTACAATTTCTCCTACAGCATAAAACAGGAACCTGAAATAGAATCAAAGTATGATTAACACTAAAACAGAGAACATAATGTACATCTTCTGAATACAAGACTCATTTAAAACTCAAATCCACGTGGCATTCCAGATTCTTGGCATTTCACTGGAAAAGGGAGTAATTTTTAAAGAAACTTGTAATAACTTCTCAATTGTAAGTGTACAGATCATACTGCCATCATTACTTTTGAAAATATGGGCAGATTCTAGTAGATCAAGTACATAACTTCCTCAATGTGATAAGGGGCACTGTAGCTCCAATCGATTTTTCAGCTTTACTGCCAAAGTTCAGTATCACTAGGCAGCTACAATGAATGGAAGATTCTGGTCTACTTTGCAGGCGTACTTTTGGCAAAGGAGGCAGGTGAAGAGAAACATCACTACACTTGCATGGTCAGATCCCAGGAAATACTCTACATTTCTTCATGGTCACACACTGGAGAAATTTCAACTTCTTCCAAGCAAGAGGCCTACTTCCCGGAAACATGCCTTGGCCACCTGACAGACTGTCAGCTTCATTTTGCTATTTGGTGCCGACGCCTGGGTTAGCTCTCAAGAACGAAATCATACAAGTACTAAACATATAAACCTTCAATGTTTCAAAAGATCACAATATGCTTGCTGACATTAGGGAAAGAAACAGTTCTCCAGTTCTGTACCTACCTACTGTGCACATTGTCATAGACTTTTAGCTGATCACGCAGTTTGACTGTTGGTGTAATGCAGGTCACTGAATTTTAGCGTCGTTAATGCATCGAGCCTATTATTTCATTAATATAATCAACTTGGAACATTACCTTCGCTTCAATCTGCCTATAGCAAGAGACCCCATATACTGTGGTTCGATCCCCACATCTCGGTGGCAAATGGAAAAACACGGTATCTATGAAAAAGAAAAGACTGTTTCATAAGTCACTAACAAGAGTTCAGTATTTTTGTTTTCAGCATCACTTATTTATAAAAGGTTTACTGCTGAAAGTATTGGTGTATTTACTTCTGGAGACTCAAAAAAAAAAAAATAGACAGAAAAAGTCATCCATAAAGCTATGCCTACACCCAAATTACTTTTCAAATTGCAAGACACGTTGTGGAAGAAGCTCCAGCCGTGCTAATATGGGTATTCTGACAACAGCCTCATGTTTAGCCTGACCAAGCTCCTATAAGCCCACTGACAGGTTTTCAGAAGCAGCTATTGACAGCAGAGAAGCACCACTGAAACCTACAGGCAGGCTGCTTTCCCAATTCAGTACAAAGAAGCAAAGACAAGGCGCTATGAGGCAAGGCATACAGTTGCGAGTGTGATGCCATTAAGAAGGTAAATGCAATGAAAATAGAGAAAAAAAAAACAACACCAAGGAGGACATATAAAATTGAAAGATTAGAGCAGTTGCTACCACTGCCAAGGTAGGTAACCACGCAGCAGCACCACTATGCTACACAAAAAGGATTTGTGAATCCTAGTCTTACACAAAATAATTACTGTCTCTCTGCAAGTGTGACATAAAAGAAAATAACTCTATAAAATACAACAAGAGCTTGAGATACACACACACACGCACGCACTTGCTAATACTGTAGAAAAGTTGCTAACTCCCAAGTACAGGAGAAGACATTATTACTGTTTGCCTTTCAAAATACAAATGAAATCTGTTTTGAAACCAACTATTAATTTTTTGTTTACTTCAATAGCAACACAATGAACAGAAGCGACAATCCTATATGCATGAAGTCCAACATAAAGAGGGGCCGTTTATAACAAAGCTAATTCCCTTGAACAAGTTTAATTGTATTCTGGAGATCACCTACGGTTTTAGAAAGCCTTTAAAACTATTTCCTATACCATGTCATCCTCTTTGAAAAATGCAACTACCAGTGGGAATTACTTTAAAATGCAAAAACAGATATCTAAAAGTTACAGTAAATGTAACAGAACTATTATCTAAAACATATTTGCCTGTTTCAAGTTCATGCCTATTCTTGACTACAAAACACAAGGTTTTGTCGCCAAGTCTTTTTTTTTTTCCCTTAACAAAAAATACACATTGATAATCTTTCAGTGCAGCAATGAAAATGTTCAAAGTTGAGTAGTAACTAGAATGGCACTGAGCCAAAAGGAAACAGGTAAGTGCAACAGCATATGATTTTCCTGGCTTCGAATGCAGCCTACTGCTTGTTACATATTTAACAATGCAGAAATAGAATAAAAATTATGACCCAGAGCAGAGTCAGAGACACTCTTATTGCTGCTAGGAAGGGGATTATTTTGATATGACTACCTCTGCTTCCAAATGAGATCTCTGGAAGCTGGAGAATTAGGGAAGTACATTAAGTTAAAAAAAAAACAAACAACCCTCAATCTTATTAACTGTAGTCTTAAAGGGTTTCTGTGATTTTGGTGTTTTAAGTGACTTCCTTCTTCACTGCTGTGCAGAAAAAAGATGAAACAATTGAACATGCATATAAACATCACAGTGATGAACTGAACTGCTGTCAAATAAACAAAGAAATAAATGCAATGCTACACAAAAAAACCTGTGGCAGAGAACTTGCTGGTAACTACATGGCAAAAGAATCATTCTATCCTCATTCTGATGACTGATATACTAAAGATCCTGTTTCGGCCCTTTACATTTGCCCATTTTCAAAATACATCATTCTATAGACACTGAATGACTTGTAGGTCATTCTAAGAATCTTCAAAATAGTGTAGGAAAACAAAAATCATAATGACTACAAACACTACAAAGCTAAATTTTAGAATTTCATTTTTCCCTTACCTCAAAACTGGATTAGGTTTTACTCAAGAGTTTATTCCCCCTACTAAGAACTTCTGAGAAACCTGGTAGCCTTGTTTTGCGCTAGGACTACTTACCCTTAAGCTTTTATTGACATCTGATTTCTCGATGTAGGAGGTACACCTTTATGATCTACTTTCACTTTAAAGTCTAAAGCAACACATCATTGCCAATGTATTTTACAGCTTAAACAAAAAGTACAGAAGTCTAATAGTGAAAAGAATTGTTGATCAACTGTTCAGATTCCAGGATTCTTCTTTCGGTTGCAGCAGAAGTACAACTTCTCTCCTTTCTTACCTTCCTGATAGTTGTGAGCGCCATCTGGTAAGGCAAGAAATGGCAAGTATTTCCATTCCTCTGGTAAACTGTGGCTGTCATGGCCTTCCGCAGGCTTTAGGGGCGGATAGGAAAACTCCACCTAATGAGACAAACACAAATCGAGGGGAGGCAAAGAAAGAATACATAATGTTGCCAAACAAGCAAGCCTCTGTAATTCAGCCTAGCACCTTTTCTTTAGCAATAGTATGAAACAAAATTTTTCTTGCTACTAGCACTCCCTGTCTCTTCCTCCAAAGCACCCACGGACCGACTTGTATGTGGTCTACCTGACAGGCCCCAGGGCAGATTTGGCTTCTGCGGTGCTTCTGTCCAGCCTAGTACCTTTTCCTCAAGAGAAACATGAAACAGATGTTCAAGCAGAAAACATCACCCAGCAGCTGAATACCTTCTCCCCCATATGCACGCAGCCAGCAGCACGCTGATGCACCTGCAATGTCAGCGGGGGTCATTGCTGGGGCACACACATCCTCAGACCAGATTTGGTTTCTCAGTCCCTCAAGTGCTCATGACTAGGTAACACACTAACACATGCAAGCCTCTATTTTACCCTATGGGATGCTGAATAATGGCAGAAACTACGCTAACAGCAAAATACTGCTTTTCAGTGATTTTATGCCCTTGACTGCAATGAGTGCTACACATTGGCCTGAATTTGTTCTTTTTCCTTTCCCCAAGAAATCCTGCCTTTCAATTTCACCTTTCATTTATTTGCATTTACCCCTTTTTCCCCAGTAACAGGGACAAACTTTCTATTCCTCGCACTACATTACATGTCTACCACAGATCCTCATAATCAGCATCCTCACAGTACTATCCTTTCATCTTCTTTTCCTATGGAGACCCCTCTGGGTTTCCAGCCACTTTCACCAACTCTTTTTTTTCCAGACATGCATTTCTAAAATTACTGAACAAAATCTAACCACAAATTTATCAGTAAAAGAAACTGTTTAAAGATACTGCAACTTCTTTTGAAGGACATTTAGCAATAAACTAGTCAGCTGTAAAATGTGTACATGAAACTAAAAAAAGCATGACAAAGCAAGTGCACAGAAAATCTTAACATTTGATGGATGATAGAATAAAAACACTGTAAAGGATCAGAGTACTGAAGAAATGGGAAATAAATCATGAAAACTGAAATTCTTCACCATAACACACGGTGTCACTGTTTCTACAACTGTTGCCAACTTGGAAAAAAGCACAAAGGACAAGAAAACGCTAAAAGAAATCAGCCTTGCTACTTGCTGTATCAATTTCAGGTCTTCTTATTCCTCGGATCATAAGAGATCTTGAAAATACCCACAAAAAAATAAAGGTCCAGTGAAAGACCAAAGTCCTAAGCTAAAGATAAGCAACCCACAAAGAACAATTACGCAAGCTGGGGG
>Ga0065711_1033395_pt1 | contig 25576 bp, 9 predicted proteins | sample Hoacrofraction12_FD_59098 | JGI IMG/M metagenome (GOLD analysis project Ga0065711, IMG submission 59098) | Hoatzin crop microbial communities from Cojedes, Venezuela - Epithelial fraction 12 v2 (version 2) | ecosystem: Host-associated > Birds > Digestive system > Esophagus > Crop | place...
AAAAAAAAAAAAAAAAAAAAAAAAGAAAAAAATCCATTTGAAATGCAGCCAAGTAGTCAAGAAAAGAGGACTCTGTGTCTTTTAGCTGGGGAGAAAAATAAAACCCAATCATTCCAAATGTATTGCTTTAGTCATCTGGTTTCATTCTATTAATGACCTTTAACATCTGAAAAAATATTGTGAGAAGCTAATTTTGTTTGTACTGAGGTGGTGCAGAACAGTTTCTGGCTGTCAGTCTAGGATGTGCTATAAAATAAAATTGTCTTTCTGGGAGTCTGACAAAAACCTACTGTACAGGTTCAGTTTATTTACAACAGCATGAAATGAAAAGAAAACAGAATTTTACAACATGTCAACATTAAAAAAATGAATAGTACTTACACATTTATATATATTTTAGTAATAAGTTTTCAAGATAGCCACTGAGATTAAGGGGTCTATTTTGTATTTGCGGTATTCCACAAAAATTTTAACCACGGCAAAATATTTCTCTGCAAATGTTCTTCTCTAGAATTGCAATAACTTATTACCCTGATTTTAAACAGAGCTCTCCTTAAAAACCAGAAAGTTAACTCAGCCACAATAGGCCTTTAATTAAACTGAAAGCCTTGCAGAGAAGTCTGTCTCCTACCTTTGTATCACAATCATAAAAAAACCTGCAGCCTGGTAGAAGCGGAGTGATGTGAAGCTGCTCCAGCAGAAAGAGAGCATTTACCTCCTCTACCTCCTTCCAGTCTGGATAAGACTCAGAGAGGAGGCAGAAGAGGGGCTGAAAAAAAATCATAAATATTTTCATATCGTACTTTACACAAAGAGGGCAAACTGCTATAGGTCATAGAATCATAGAATAGAATCATAGAACCATAGAAAGCTTTGGGTTGGAAGGGACCTTCAGAGGTCATCTAGCCCAACACCTCTGCAGTGAGCAGGGACATCTTCAACTAGACCAGTTTGCTCAAAGCCCCGTCCAACCTGGCCTTGAATGTTTCTAGGGATGGGGCTTCCACTTCTTCTCTGGGTGACCTGTTCCACTGTTTCACCACCCTTATCATAAAAAGTTTCTTGCTATCTTTCTATCTACTCTGAATCTACCCTCTTCTAGTTTAAAAATGTTATCCTTTGTCCTGTCTCAACAGGCCTTGCTGAAAAGTCTGTCCCCATCTATCTTATAAGCCCCTTTAAGTACTGAAAGGCAAGGTACAGCTGCAGACTGAGGGCTACAGCTTTGCTGGTGCCTACCTGCTCCCATAAGCAAGCTACACTACCCAGTCTGTGGGGCTGCCTGGTCCCTCCATGCAGTGAGGACTGTGATCTCCCAGGCAGGCTCAGCTCCTGGGGTGGACTGCTGAAAGAGAAGTGTGAACACTTTACGGAGTGCATAAAACTGCATTTTAGCTGGCCTGGAAGTGAAACGCAAACTCACTGCAGAGGGAAACTCCTTCTATCCATTGGAAAAAAGTGAAATCTTGGGCTGGTGACTACAAGGTGAAAGGTGTTCTACCCCATCAGCAGTCTCTAGGGCTACCCCACATCAAGCATTTTATCTGAGCTAACATGATGAACGCACTGTTTCTATTTGTTAGGGGAAGGAAGTTCATTAAGAAAGAGACTTAGATGACTATAGAAATCTTTTTTCTTACAGTTTAAAGAAGACCATAAAGTGACATCTTGACCCATTATTTTCAATAAGGTTGACTGCATTCTGAGGACATATTTGAAAAATATTTATCCCTTTTTTCTCTAGACCAAACCAGTTCTATTCATATTTCCTTAAATTAGCCAAAAGTAAGTAATAAATTTTATTCTGGATTCAGAGATTGACCAGAATATTAAATACTAATAAAGGCAAACAGGCATAGTAAATCGCACTACTTGGTAAATTGCAAAGACTTAGAGTGCGGAACAACCAAAAACAGCACTACACAAGGTCTCTGTTTATCAGGTGAATTATATTCATCATTTGAATTCCATGCGAAATATGAAGGTAAGAACAAGTTCTGTGTTTCTCCGGGAATAATTTGGGGACTCATGCCTAGAACTGTGGAGATGCTTCCTCTACACATGACTTTGGTGAAACTTATACTGGAATCCTGAGTAGAGCTGTGTCGTTCATAGGAGCACTGAAAGACATAGTGAGGAAGCAGAAAATATGGTCGTGAAACTCTGGAACAGATTGCCCAGAGAGGTAGTGGAGGCCCCATCCCTGGAAACATTCAAGCCCAGGCTGGACAGGGTCTGAGCAACTTGATCTAGTTAAAGATGTCCCTGCTTACAGCAGAGGGATTTGGCTAGATGACCTCTCAAGGTCCCTTCCGACACAAAGCAATCTATGATTCTATGAAAACACCTATACAAATTATTTGATGTCTGGAGAAATTGTCTTGTGGTCAATGTTTTAAAAAGTCTGATTTTAAAAAAATGGTAATAACATTGCAGTCACCTAATTATGGTACGCTATGTGTTTTCTGTGGAAGGAAGCAGTGAGCATGAACTTCTTACTACAGAGATAAAGGATTAGCAAGGACAATTCCTGACAAAGAAATTAATATCAGAAATTTTGTGAAAATCTGTTGTACATAGAAGCCTGGAATAAAAGAAGAGGCAGCTTCTCCATTTTTATGTCACCTACTTGTTATCACAGAACTCTTAGTATGCTGGTTTTTAACTATTTCTGTAAATACTTCACCAAAAATATTTATATATGGATTATCTCTTTATGACTATATTCTGCAGCTTCATATGGCCTGTATACGACATTATTCTTTGGAGGTGAAATAGGCATGGTGTCTTGTTTACTTTGTAAAGCATAAAAGACAGTTTCTATGCAATACTAGTTGAGACATCTTATTTTTGACCTTCCTAGACGAAATCTTACTACTCTTTGTTGTAGCAAAACACTTTGACACTTTAACACTTTGAATAAAAATGGAAGATAAGCCCCTTGTCTACTAATTAGAGAAGCAGATGCTTTCAATATCCTTGTGTTAGCCTGGCATCATTTTTCTAAGATGTTGAAAATAGCAGCTCCTCTAATTAATACACAGAGCTGATTATGTAAATTGCATGCATCCCATCTTGTTCAAAAGAAGTGGTATATGGACATATATAATCAGCAACTTCAGGGAAAATCATGCTGATGCAAAAGGATAGATGGCTAACACATAGAATCTAACACATCCTTTTGCTATCCACAGCAACAAAAACATAAAACACAGTGTTACATAAAAAAGTTTACAAAAATCACCAGAAGTTAAAGATGGAAACTTGGAGTTAAACAAAGCAAACAGAAATGTTCTTGATGCAGTCCAAGGACTGTACTGAAATGACAGATGATAAACAAAAGAGCCTAAGATTGGAAAAGTATGGTCCAAAATTTGTATTCTAGAAATTAAGCATAATTAATGGGTAAAATACAGAGAGAGTAGAATACTCTGTTCATTGACTTTTGGAGGAGTCCTTGATTTGTCAATAATGCCTTGGGAACAGGTGAAGTAAGAAGAGAAGTCTATCTTCCTTCTCAAAGGTGTTAAACTCCACTATGCATCTTCAGCCCTCCGTCATACTGTTTTACATAGTAAGTCTGACCATACTGAGCTACAGAGAACAATTCAGGTGGCATCAGCACCTCTCCTGGTATATTCAGTCCTGAAGAACATCTACAACTTGGAACTGGGTACTCAGGTTTTTTTCTTTTGGCTGCTGTTTAGTGAAAGTCTGACTTAGCCAGCTATTACATGTTGGCAGCATGAATATGTCTGTGAATAAAGACATGATAATATCGAGGTCTTTAAATAGCCTCATGTTGGTATGGATTTTGCCAGATATACGAGCAGTTAGCAAGAACCTATGTTATGCTGATTATATTTTCAGGAGGTAAGACTGAAAAGTTAAACTGTGAACCAGAAACAGATATTTTCTTTACATTATTGGCTATTCTTTTCTACCCATTCTGCATTTGCTCATCTCACTTCGCCTTCATGACTCTAACATCAATAAAGCAGACAAACCTTGAATGTATTTCTTTTTTCCATAAACCATCTGAAATCCTGTCAATCAAATGATTTTCCTTCCAAAATTCTCTAGTGTTGAAAGGAATGGGAATAAAGAATGTTGTTAAAATAAAAGACTACACTACTACACTGTATTACAAATGCTTGGTCTCTTGTTCCACCTTTTGTGTAATATTTAACTTTGCCTAAAATACTTGAAATGATAATTGTATGCCATGGGACTAAACAGGTCAATTCCGCTGTAATTAAAATTTGAACCTTATTTGATTGTTTATTGTTGGTCCTGTTAACATCTTTGAAGCCTATTTATTCCACCAAAATCAGTACAACAAAACATTGCAAAGACAATACAGAAATCTCATCTGCTTCTTGTATGTTTCAAAGCTCAGCCTTTGCTCTTTCCATCTTGCTTTAGCAAGGTAGATATTCTTGTATTTACAAAAATTTTATGGACTGTCAAAATTTTTTTTTCAGAAATTATTTTCCAGTTGAAAAGCATGGTCTTTATTTTATAGCATTCTATTCCAGTATTGTTTCTTGAATTGCATTATGTTATCTGAGCAACTAGGAAGAAACCGTTCTATAGTTTCTGCCAGTCTGCCAAATACGTACTTGCTTTGCACATTTTCTCAGCGGTTATCTCCAGTAGTTTCCCTTTTGAAGATTCCTTCCCAGACTTCTTGATAGAGCTCCCAGGACTTCAAAAAACTTGTTAATGAGTCAGCATGTAGGCTGAGAAAGATGATACAACTATCCGTTCTTGATGTAACCTTGCTGGTGGTTTTGGCAGCTCAGATCCATCCAGTTTCAGACAATCATACTGAAACACTATATGATGGGAGAGAACGGGCTACAAAAGATAACCCAGAGACAAAGGTTGGTGGAGTTGTCTATTTAGTCATTTCCTTTGCTTTGGAAGCAACACACCTACTGTAGCCTCTTTAATGCAAAAATATTTGTTGCATGACTATGAAAAAGCAAAGGTGATTGCATCGAACTTTCTCACTTCTCTAAGTGCTAAATGAAGATCATTCTTTCCATAAATTATGCATCACCTGCTTCAATAATGTTAGATATTAAGATAAATATAAACATATAGAAAAGGATGGGGGAAGTCATACTAAATAAAAACGAAAAAAACCCAGACGGGTCCAAATATCACTTCATCTGAATGCTCAAGGAAGAAAATCTTTTGTAAATACAGATTTTCTGTCCTCGAAATAGCGATCTAAATCCATGCTCATAGCCATTAATGTAACTTCATTGACTTAGCCAATTTTTCAATGCATCTCGAGTATTTTGTATACTAGTGTTGAATGTGATCATATTTTTAATAAAGAGGTAAGCTGAATGATGAGGCAGAAATCTGAACTACTATTCTTTTGGGACCTGTCATCTCATCTTTCTAGGCATACCTCCAGAGAGACAGCATGAAATGTATAAACACCTATTATCAACCAAAAATGCTCGCCATATGGCCCATAATGTTCCTGTCCTTAACACTATCACTTAGTATCAAGCCAAGATCTGTGCCTGTTCAACCAGGCTGCTCTGTAGCTCTGCAGGCAGAGGTATTTTGCCCCTTGTACCACCCTTCTCCACCCATTGCCTCTGGGAAGACCCCACAGCTACAGTGGTCATAGAGCTCCTGGCTACCAGCCTGTCTCAGCATGTCATCCCCACACAGGGCTTCCCTCCCTTTTGGGTCTTGGTTGTGAAAAACAAGCCCATTCCTCTCACTCTGTCTGAGGAGCTGCTGTCATCACGAACTGTCCCAACCTGCACTCATCCATTGCATGAGAGACACACACAACGTAAAGAGGAAATCTTCCAGAACATCCAGAGGATCTTCTGCCCCAGCTTCCACTTCTCTTGCATGGGGGAAAACAGACATATACTCTGCCTTGGTGTCAGCAAAAATGGGGAACAGTTGATGGGACTGACCAGGAAAAGTAGACCAATTTTTAAAAAATGAATAAATAAGGAAGCTTACTAACTTTTTGTGTGAAAAGGAAAGCATAAACTTTTGCAGAGGGTTGAGAAAAGCAAAAAAGAAACATGTATTAGGGTCAAATAAACTCATCTGAGTTCTGTGCTGGCTATTAACTCCTTTGTTTAGACATATTTTTATCAAAGCTGCAGTCTGTAGCATGGGTAAAGCCATAGTGCCTGGTGTGTACGGAGGATGGCAGGTCGTTACCCACCTTTAATGGGAATTAAATGGAGTTTTAGTCATCATTTGTGTATAGACTTTTTTATTAGTCTAGTAATTAGTTTTATACACAGTCCTGGAAAAAAAGCACAACTTTTTATTCTCCTTTTTTTATATAATCCGCTCCGTTGGTGGGGTTTATACCCTCCAGTTGCTAGCTTTAAGAAGAGAAGGCAATTTTCCCACAGATTCACATGGAAGTGACCATGATATTATCTTTGCTTTCCTCTATAGGGGATGCTCCTAGGATCTGTGGAGAAATATTACTGAAGAAAACTGTCCTTGTGGGGGCATGTAGTCCTAATTCTCTTCTACTTTCTTTCTGAGGAACAATAATATTTAAGTTTCATTCTTAAAGTTGTTCTAGAGTGCCTGAAAATGGTTTGTAATCATACCTATGGATCTTTTTCGACTATGTATTTACTGCTCATTCACATGATGCAGAATCTACATCTAACGTCTCCCACAGTTTCTCTAAAGCCGACAGATCAAACAATCCTGATTTCCTGGCAAAGTACAGAAGGGCAATCAGTATGGTATTACCTTTTGGGGGAAAAGGTAGCACTTTGATGTGCAGATATGCAGTAGATATTGGTAGTAATATTTTAGATATACTAATAGTCTTATAAGGAAAATCTTTGCTTTCAGTCTGGTACAGAAACTAAAATTTTCAGGAAGATCCAGTAAGAGTTTGAGAATTCATTCTTTTTCTTCCTGGGACCCAATTAGTCAGGCCAAAAGAAAAGAACATGCTGCACTTACAGGCAAACCTCTCTGGGAATCCTGATGTTTAAATGTCAGTTGCAAAGGGTTTTCCACCTTCCTCCAGAGCAGCTTATATGGAGTGGAAACATTCAAGATAAGTGGAAAAATGAAACAGACCAACTCCACAATGTCAATGACTTCTGTGCCAAAAACTAGGAGTTAAGTGATAAAAACCACTATTAAACCTGACACAAATCTTGAATTTTATGCCCTTTATCAACTGCTAAAGGGGAGAGGTGGGAAAGAGATGAAAATTTTCCTCAACAGTCTGAGAACAGCTGAGCCTGCCCACATGACCTCTGTAACCTTTCATAACCTTTCACAGATTAGCTCTTTCTTCTAGTCCCACCTCCACCCTGTAGAGAATATCACTATAAATCCACTTAGCTCAGTACAAGCCTCATATGCTTCCAGCTACAATTCCTTTAAAACTCTGAAGAAACACATGGAGAGATCTCGCTTGTAGATATGTGATCTCATGTGACTTTCTGTAATCTTTCATAGAAATGGGATGCTACATGTGGTGGACCATGATGCAGGACGGCAATTCTGCACCATGTGGTGGACCATGATGCAGGACGGCAATTCTGCACATCTAGGCTAAGAAATTGTAGCCATTGTTACAACGCCCAAATAACCCACTGTCATAATTTACTTACTATTGGAAAAGAACTAGAAACTTACAAGGGCAAATTTATAACAAATGTTGAGATTTATCAGGTAATTCATTGATTCCCTTCACTGTTAAATTATCCAAAAGTTACAAAAAAATAGCTGGGGTCTGCAATTAGTCACAGCATCTGTCATGGCAGCTGGAGCAGCACACAAAATGGATGAGTGAAAGCATGCTCCTGCTGAATGGTATTGTGAAAGGAAAAACTAGTAGGTTTTAACTAAAGGGACATGTGAATAGCAGGACAGGATGGGCTGGGATCATGTCCTATTCATAATGTATGCCATAGGAAGGATTTGTACGTAGATTCTTTTAGATCTATATATGCTTTGCCTATCAGTATGGCTCCTAAAGGTCCAATCCAAAATGTTCATAATTCAGTGGAAGAACTGCCACAGACTTCATAGATATGACGTCCAGCTCTGAGGGCCATAATGTAATCCATAACTGCATTCATATGATAAAAAAGAAGAGACACTTGGGTACTGATAATTGCTAGTACTCTATCTCAAAAAGCAAAGTAGAGGTGGTTAGCTGTCTAAACACCTTGGTGGAATTAGCCCTTAATCATGGAGATACCGTTTGCCTGGTACAATGCAGTGTCATACAAGGATACCCCAAAGAACTCAAAGGCAGATTAGGAACAAAAAGCAGAACAGCACCCAGGAACGAAAAGCAGAATGGCACCATTAACGTGGCACTCCTATATCTCCTCCAGTAAGAAGTCTGTACACAGTAGTATTAGTCTAGTAACTCTAGAATCTGTCCAAAGAGATCCTAAATCTATAGCAGATTCGGCCTTGAAGGTGTGAAATTTGGGGCATACAGAAAAGGCACAACTGTTTCAGGATCAATTCTCTGTGAATCAGAATCAATTCTGTGCCACTGCAGGTAGATGCACCCTCAGGGAGATGTGAGAAATGCCCTTTTTTAGTATGAAGGAACATTTTTGTGTCCATGCAGTTTTATTGCTTTAAAGGGCAGCTGTTTATTTGTTGAAGTGTCTTTAAAATCCAGCTCCACACTAACTATGGAATACAGTAGATGTAAATACATGGCCCTAATTCATTAAAATCTTATGCCTGTAAAGTGTAAGCTGCTTCCATGTCCAGTAGAGTTCCTGGGACTGTACCCTGGGTGGCCTCTAGCAGGACATGGGCTCAGACTCTGAGACAGATGCTAGTTCTTCGCAGCACTGCCTTTCTTGCACCATCTTGCATTTCTCAAAGATTATTCCATCTTGGTTTGGCTGATGCTGTTCTACAGTGTATGTCAGAGTAAGGCCAAGAGTGTTTTTGCAAATGCTGAAGTTAGTGGAAATCTCCCTTCATTTCAGGAATATGTGTTTCCCCAGCTCTAGTTCCATTGTCCTGTATGCAATTTATATGATCTTTTCAACCATAGAGTTTTTCCAATTGAGTACTAGATGAAGGTGAACATTCTGTAAATTTTAGTTATAATACAGTTCTTTCCTATGTTCTCTAATTTTTCATATTCTGAAAATAGTCTTATAGTATAGTGCTAAACAAATTAATAAATTTTACTGTGCTGCTTCTGAGACTATCTCAGAATCAATATCAAATCAACACATACTGCATAATACTAGAACCATAATACTGCTAATCTATGAGTTTGGAAATTCAACAGTAAAAAAAAGGGTAGACAAGTTTTCTCCCAATTTAGGTGTTACAAATATAAAAAGCATATCAATTAACCAGTTAATCTAGTTTATGCACCTCAAAACCCATAGAGAAACTGTTACACAGGAAAGAATCAAGTAACTTACTGTTGAAAAGCTACATCAGGACATGGATTAAATCCCTCCTGACCCGACTGCTAGTCCTGTAGTTTAAATTAGGAGACATTTCCCTTGGATGTGCATTGAGCACAAATGGACTTGGGTATTTTGATGTTCAGGGCTATAGTTTAACCTGGATTTGAGTTTCCAGTGAATGTAACAGGCCAAGATATTTCACATCCAGCTCTTCATTTGACCTATCTTTGATGGCAGCCAAAAGCAATGGTTGTAAAAGGACCTGCATGATAGAAATTCTCAGTGCTATTCAGATTTCCTGTGGACGAGTATCTTCTTCACAGCTATGACAGGTGGTGTTGGTAGTCTTGACAGATGCATCAAAGATTTAATGATAGGGAAGTTACACCGTTGTGGTGTTCTGATGCACTGTCTAATGAGAAATCTCTGCTGGAGCTTGAAACTAAGTGAGTCTTTAACAGGCAAACCAACAAACAGAGAGCTTGAAAGGCAGAGTGAAAGAAACGTGTCCACTCTCCTTTACTGCTAACAACAGCTCTGACGCTCTAGCAAAACCATTCTAATAAAGCACTGCACAGAAATGTCACATCTACACAGAAAGCCCTGAAAACTGGATCTCCTTGCAGTTAATCTCTTCTCTAGAGTGGTGGCCTGATAAATTTTAGGTAGTCCTTGGATATTTCGTACTGTGGAGAAGCTCACTTTTTTTTTTTTTCCCCTCACATTTCCAAATGCCAGTTTGGATCTTCCTAATGGAACTGCTTTGTTAGAAAGGGCCTAATGATGTGAACATGATAATGAAGCCTTCTTACACATATGAGAGTGGAAAGCCAAAATTTGAGGATTCCCAAAATAATAGTTCTTTTAAAAATCATGTATATTTGTCTTTATAAGCAACTCAGAAGCAAATATTTAACTTAATAATTTTCAAAAATGCTTAATCTTTTACTTTTTTCTTGAAAAATTAACTGCAGCATAGTATTAAACAAATAAACTGTATTGATTGGTCATGTGTTTCGTTTATAAGTATTCTGTTTTGGAATAAAACCAGAAAAAAAGTGGTTACCAGAAAAGAAGCTGAAGCTCTCTATCCCACAAATACAGAAAGATTAATTAATGACTTAAAATCTTTGGTCTCTATTCATTTCATGCATGAACTCTTAAACTTAGGAGGCACCAAAGTTATGTCTGACCACATTTACCCAAAAAATTTCTCTTGAACGTACATGTACCATCAGGCAAAAGTAAAAGGACAAAATACAAATAGCCCAGGCTTTGTATACACAATGGCCAAGAGTACTGTTTCAGATTTTTTTCCTTATTTTTATGTCTTCTTCTTTGTATCTATGAAATACTATTACTTACAGTCCTCTGGCTAGTCCAGTGGAGCTTAACAGCGTATAATAACCTTTCTATGGATTTTTTAATACATTTTTGTAGATACACTTATCTATCACTCTTTGAGAAATCTCATGTGCTGTAAGTCCTAATGGAGTCTAAAGAATTAGATGCAGAACCTGTTATGTTTATGTAGAAGACTATTGATAGCCAGTGAAGGATGCCTCTACTCAAAATTATGATCTGAAAAACCTCAGTAAGCCAACACCTGATACCAGAGGTGCCTAATCTTTCTCTTTCATTTAAAGTCCCCCAGGAACTGTGTCATCAGACCTGTCTTATGCTGAATAGCTCTCCATCTAGTACGCTCTTGTTTCAGAAATGGGGGATTTCTATGTCTCCTGAAGGTCTTCAGCTAGAAGGTATTTTCAGAGAAGCACAGATAAGCCCAAAGCATGATTTCTTGATCAGTTACACTTCCAGTGCTTTCCATAGTACAAAACGCACCTAACTTTCAGCCTTTCAGCATCGTTTAACATGACTTACATCTGAATTCTACCCTTGGAGCATACTCTAAGTACACAAAGACCTACCCCACCAGTCTGCCCAGGGTGAAATTGTGCCCTCGTGCCATGGTCCAATATCCCAACAGATGTCCCCGTTATGGAAAAACGCTTCTTTCTGAGTGTAGGTGTGTTTCCTCTAAGGCGGACACTTAAGGACAAGTCCTGCTCAAACTACAGCAAATTTGAAATGCAGCATGCCTCAAGAATAGAGTTCTTTTTGATTGGAGGTCCAGAACATTCAGGCATCATGAATGATACTCCAGCTAAAAACACTGCCATAACACACCCAATACCGTGACGTAATGCTGCTTCAGCTAAAATGGCCCTACACATGACAAAAATCTTGGGTTATTGAGAATGGGCTTCCTTGTCACTTATTCTTGCACAGTATAAACAGTTAAATACAGGATTTTCCTGATAGCTGCAACTGTGAGGAATCTTTCTGCTGATATGTAGGATTTTTAGGTACTGTTATTAGCTTATTGAACTGAAACTGCTGTTAATATGAAAGGCTTAAATATGAAACCAGTATGGGGTGACCTAAAACTAGGATAACTTCATTGTCCTGCCAAAGATCGTATTTTGGGAAGGCCTGTCATGTGTTGGCTGTGGGCATGAAGAAGATAGTAACAATTTAATATCTAGGAATTTTAGTACTAATGCCAGTAAAGACAGTAGCACTGCTTTAAGAAGAGAGAGAAGATAATTAATCTATCAAGACCCTGTCTTTTCCACTGAAGAGAACAGGAACCAAAAAGAACCCACAGGCTGACTAGTCAAAATGTAAAATTACAAATCTGGGATGACTACAGCAGAGGTGGACTTGCCAATATTAAACTAAAGTGTCACAGGTCTGTAAGTACTTCACTGCTTTCCAATGGGTGATTTGCCACCTAGTTCAATAACGGAATGGATGTCTGGAAAATGGGCTGTGCTCAGTTACGCTCACTGCCTACCAGGAACTTGGTCATAAGCTCAAGTGGCATCATAGCTCTGATGACTATTCCTCCTGGCCTACCTTGCCTTTAGCATCAGCAAGAGCAAGTCATATATCTGGGTCATCTTATCCTATCTGCCTTTAAAAAGAACATTCAAAGACAGATCCTAAGACAAAGGCTGATAGTAAACAAAAAAGAAAACAAGATGAAAAAGTTAACAGACCTTTGGAGAAGTTTTAGTTAATAAGGTTAGAATATTTTAAAAATAAAGATTTTTAAGCTTTTAAATTTTGAGGAAAGATTATAAAAATATCTAGTCATTGACAAGAGCACAAGCTGCAAAGAACATTGCACCTCTGCTAGTTAAGACTGACCAAAATTTTTGGCTAGGGTTAGCACAAAAATGAATAGGCTACAGTTTAAAAATTACAGGCACAGAGGGTGATTGACAAATCAAGTTTATATGCCAGGAATCTTTGTATTAAAGCTGCTTTGTACTAAGAATCAGATGGTGAAAGAAGGGTTCTCCACTGAAGATGTATTTGCCTATACTGTCAGGTGCACTGGGACTTCTTTGTGACTTTGCATCTGAGGATTGGGTAAGAGTTATCCCTAGCAGTTTAATGTAAAATTAATTTGTTTTCTGTTTTATGATAATTTTTCTCATAATTTTACTTGAATTTGGCTTTGCTGTTCACTTCAGTAAGAATAAAAATGCAATATTTCCCCTCTCTCCCACAAACGTTGTCTTATAGTCTTTTCCCACAGGCCCACCTGTGCCATGACCTCGAGTTCCACCTTTGTCCAGGAAACACTGCAAATCTTTATGTTGGCTGGAGTTAACAGAATGTTTTCAACATGATGACTCAACAGAAACTGCAAAATCCATACATATTTTATGCTCTGGATAGGAGGATAACAAAAGAAAGCAGCTCAGCCTGTATAAAAAGAGTTCGAGGACCTAATTTTCCTGTTTGTTAGTCCAGTTTTATGCCAATAGAATCTCAGTAGCGTACAAAACAAATAACAACAAGGTGAATCAGTCTCTGAGATTATACCCCCTGTGTGCAGATACATTAGCTCGGAGCTCTTCTATTTTCAAGTCTTTTCATAATCAGGATGCTCAACACTGTAAGACATAAGACGTGTAATATTTCCAATAGCCTATACACACGCATAAACAGAGAGAGGAAAGAAAAGCTATTAAGCACCAATAGCACTGAAGCCTTAAACTTTTAAATATGTGATGTTTTGTTTCATGGTTAACGTTTTCCACGGGGTTTTAAAATATACAAAAGAAGTTATCAGCCAGTAAAAACAGAGAACTACATCTTCAATTAATAGGAATTATCTGTAAGAAGCAAAGCAGATATTTTTCCTCCTTTTTCAGCTGAAGAATAGCTTAAATTTTTAAGGAAAAAATAAATAGACTACCTTTCATCCCAATCCTGATGATGGTGGGTCAAAAGTGGGTAGATAACATGTTCAACTTTTTAAGCAAAAGTAACACTCCCCTTTCTTTCAAGATATTAATTCTACTCTTTCACTTGCAAATATTTTATAGTAACAATACTGACAATTATGTAAGCATTAGGAGTATTAAATAAACTCTGTGATAAAAATTGATTAGTAAGGAAGACATCCCTGCCTGCAGGCAGGCACAGATAGGAATCAGTGGCTGGTTCCTGCCTATACCTTTCAGCTGGCACCGATACAGTAAGAGTTAGCCTAAATGTTCACTGTTTGTCTCTTGCTTCTGTATTCCTTCATTCAACTTGTTTATTTTCTTTATTGCATGGAAGTAAATGTGTATAGAAGTTGGGGGGAGGGGTGTTTAATTTGCAAAAATTTCACTTTTTGAGTGTCTGTCAGGCACAAGTGCCTTACAGAGCAAAGACTGCGTAAGAGTGAACTAGAGAAGACTAAGAAGCTAACGGGAATGAGGTTTAGTTCTCTTTTGAAATGCATAAGGAGTGCTGAAATTCTGATATCTTATTCTTGTAAAAGATTGTAATAGTCACCAGAAATGGTACCTATATAGTAGACCAATCAAGTGAAGCCAGAAAGAGACACCCTTCTTACCTGGAGTGAATCAAGGATAACAACTAGAAATTATAACAAGTTTTTGATGCCAGTTGTGGAATTTCCAGACATCATCTGGAAATAAAACCTGACACAGAAAAGCAGGCAGGACAGAAGGAAGGCAAGCATAGCCTAAGCTCTTGTTAAACTGAACTGGCTTGTAGAGGCTTGCAGTCTATCCATCAGCCAAACACTCAATCGTGCATCTGAATGAGGCAAAATTCTGCAGCCAAACATTTCACTGAAATGCCAAAACCAGCACTTAGCTGAAATGTATATGCAAAGGTTTTTGTTTTTCTAGTTGCATTCCAGAGTTGCAGTTCAGCTATTATTAAGTATACCAAGTGTATTGCCACAGAGAAGTGGTTATGAGGTAATATTTTTGAGGCAATCCAAAGAATGCTACCTCTATGAATTTTCAACTGTGAAATTTAAGATACGGCAATTTTCAGCTGGCCTGAAAATGACAAGAAATGGAAATACTTTCATCGGGCTTAAATGCATGTAAAAATTATTTATGATATGCTTACCAATAGATAAATTATCCTGTGGTAAAATGCAGAATTTGTTTAAGAGGTAAATGTTGCTCTAGCATCAGAGTAGAAATATGTTTTGGACTGCATCTGGTCCTTGAACTGATTCAATCATGAGAAAAAAAAAAAACTGGTTTTGGAAAAGCAATCAATTATCTGTTTTGTGACAAAAAATATTATTGCCACAATATTTAACATAATCTTGCATTAAGAACCCTTTAATTGTAACATAGTGAAATAATTGCCATTAAACACATGAGTTTATATCACTATTTAAGCAATTCTACCATAACTTGTAAAAACACATGCATTTGGGAAACACAGGGTCAAAAAACCCTCTCTGCCTGAATTCTCATTACAGCCCATTGCTTCCCCTTACTGCTATTAGCCTTTCATAATATAAAACATTTCTTCATTTCCAACAGATAATACTTTCAGTCAAAAGGTAATTTTTGAAGTCTATTACTTGCATTCTTAGTGAAGAGTACAATGTAGCATTTTGTTCTAATATGCCATTGAAATTGTTTGAGTAGACACACCATGGAATCAAATACAAAATGTCAAAATGGTTTCCATTAACTATGCACATTTGCACTGCTTCAGTTAATGGCTATGTTTTTGTTCTTCTCCTTCATCTTTGCATCTATAAGATGAAATGATTCAGTTAATGTAACTGAAAAGTGCATTGAAAAGGTAGAGCAAATTACAAAATCATCAAACCACAATTCCACCCACGTACTTTATTTTATAATGAAGTTTAATAATGACTAGAATTGTCTTCAGATTTAAACATCAGTCATTTCTGCAATTGTGGTTAATGTGAAAAATCTCACCCACAGTAATGTTTTAGGAAAACATGGTAGAAATTGTACATTGTATTTTATACAGAGATCTCATAATGAAATCTTAACTAGGTATCATTGAAATATATAGTATGTTAAAAGTAATTTGCCACTATGGGCAGGACTGAAACAGGGAGTATGTCCCCTTCAGCATGATAACAGTTAGGGAAAGTTCTTTTTATATTATAAAACCTCTACTGTGCTTCACCACCATTACAGTGAGAGAGTCTTTGATACTAGGTATCATCCAAAATACTGTTCTAATATCTAAATTACTTGGTTTGTAGCGATAGTGTCATAAAATAGTGTTTTATGAGAATGAACATCAATGAGGATATTATTTTCTTGGAAGGACACAAAATGGATTCATCTTCATTTTGAACACAGAAGTCTCTTATAGCAATAAGATATTTTTGAACGATTGCCTTTCCTACCATTGCCTCATGAGGCTGTGATACACCACCAAATCCTTAGTCCCCGAGTGGGCCATGTTTAGGAGCAGGATCCCTAAGGAGGGGACTCCTGCACCCAGGCAAGTGTTTCACCAGTGCCAACTGTCTTCATCATTATACAGGTTCCCGCTGCAAAGAGCAAAACAAAGGAGGAGTAATGTTCTCACACAGCCCTGTGCCTGCTTCAGAGAGGGCTAAACGTTGTCCTTCTCTGGCTGAATAAATTTTTAGACATTGAAATTTAATTTGGGTCAAAGTTGGATTAACTGCCATGGAAACTGTATTTAAGCCACTCTGTAAAGAAAAAAAGAAAAAAAAAAGAAACCCCATGTTCTGCATATTCAGGTTCTCTTACTGCCTCAATGAATGAGCTCTACCAATAATCAAATTTAAACTCAGCCCTGCGCAGCACCTCTCTCCGAGGAGAGGCAGCCCAGGCCCAGGGCTGGGAAGGAGGGAGGGATAGCGGCCGATGCTGCCCCTCCCCTGGCGGCTGCCTGCCCCGGCTTCCTCGTCCCTTCCTCACCCACCGACAAATTAAAGCCTACATTTGTTAGGGTTTTATTGGTGGTTTCTCTAGAGATTAATTTCTCTGGTAGTGGTCGCCAGATGGCAGCAGTACATCATCCACCCCTTTCCCCCACCCACCCTTTAAATCCCAGAGCGAAAAAACGAGTTCAGGCGGCCCATGGCTGGTGTCCCCGAGCAGTGGTTCGGGCTGCTCCCAAACCTCAAGGCGTGTGCCTTGCTAGGACCAGGCTTGGGAAAAGCATCCTGTGTCCTTCTCTCCTCCTAATGCAAAAACATCTTAAAAGAGGTGCCAATGTGGCCTAGTCTGCAATTCCTAATCTCAGGGTTTTCCACTGAAGATGCTTCTTACGTATGGTGAAAGGTATTTCTTTAGGGAAGGGGAAAAAAAAAAAGCAGCTGTGTGTTTGTGGTGTTACATACATAAATTCAGATACAGTTAGTTTCACAGGCTGAGCTAGAGAAGAGTCAGGTTTTTCCAAGACTGAGTGATTGCCACTTCCACTAAATTTGATGGGCAATGTACTACTAAATAGCAGAAAGAAACTAAATAATTTATTCTAGCTTGATTTATTTACAGTATATATTACTTCTGCAGAACATAACTTTCTGTAGACTCCTGTACACCTGAATTGTGGATGACCTAAGGAAGCAGATACTTGATTATCTTGCCAGCTGTCTGCTCAGACTCAGTCCCAACGCTGTTCAAGTCCAAGTTTCTTATAATGGACTTTTTTCTTTTCCAGTAGGCTGAATGGTTAACTTCCTCAATAAATTACACTGCACATTGTTTAGACGTCCATAAACACTGGGTGAGTCACACACAGTGTCTGCAATGATGCTGCAGTATTCTCTGGGGCCACATTACAACACAATATAAGTGCTCTCCACTGTTAGACACGTGGCCACAACCTGCAGTTCGTTTGTAATCCCTCCCTTTCTGCCTCTGCTTTGGTGCAGTTGCAAACATTTGTAAGCAGAAATAACATCAAACTTCTTTCCATATGTGTATAAATACACATCAGATTTAAAGCCCTCCGTTCATTCACTCGCATGTCAGTTTTAATGGAAATGTCTAGGACTGCAAAAGCAAACTAAAAAGACAAGCAGTCAGATGGCCTGCAATGCTCCTTGTGAGATTCCTGCAACACCGTCACTATGCAGATGTAAGGTCATCTGCTGCCAGGGATACTGGACCATAGCATGGTATCATCAATACTGACATTGATGCTTCTTTTTTGCAGATCTGTGTCTTCTTCAGAAAATAATCAAAAAATGACAAGACCATCATTCCCAACACAGCATGCATCTTATGCTTCCTAACCCTGGTGGACACTGGCTTGAAAGACAGCTATACATTATCTAAATTATCTGTAATACTTTGGCACATGAATCCTGTTCTCACAGGTTATCCATTAAAATACTAATTTTGCCTCCGTGCAGAGAAATGTGGCATGGCAGAAAGCACCATGCTCTCTAATTATCTGGGTTAATTCTCTAAACTACAGACTAGTTCTGTTGAGTCACACCCACAAGGTTTTATATGTGCCCACAGGCACAGAAAATAAGACACTGCTAGTTACTCAGTTTTCACTGTATCCTGAAAAAATTACTTGCCACCGCAATCTATGGGTCACAGCTATTGTACCCAGTTCGTTGTTTTTGTATATTGCTATAATAACAAAAGATACTCTATTCAGGCCTCAGCACCACACGATTAAATCTGGCCTGGGTTGCTATCAACTCTTCCTGCTCCCCCCAGGGAGTTTGTGTCAGTTAGAAAGGTGTTACTCCATAAAATAGAAGGAAGCTATTTGTTTTTCTCAGAAGTTTGAAGGTCAGGAGGGAAAATTTAAAAGCAAAACCTCGTATCACCACCTCATCACTAGATGCAAACTACTGCTAGGTACAGGTGAGAGCAGAAATAACAGATGAAAGTAACCTCCTTGGGAGCGACCGGTACCTCAGGTGTCAGTTACTGAACTACAGGGCAGACCAAACTTCAGAAATGCCATACCCTCTACACAAAAAAACTGGGTCACCTTTTTCCCAGATATGTTTTGAGCAAAGGCTAATCTATCAGATAGTACTGATAAGAGACTCTGATATTTGCCCGTATCTAACTCAGTACCACAACATAGCTGATATCATCTTATTAAAAGCAGGGTAGCACTGATTGCCATTAATGTCCCTGGGCCATTTTATTATTTACTTATTGAGCAGATCTATACAGAACAAGAAACTTGTCTTTGCCCAAAGGAGCTTGGTATATGTTCTGCTGGAAAAGCAAGTAGTAGATCTAGATGTTATTAAAATCTATTCCCGGCTACAACATGAAACAATTAAGAAGAGCTGGATTCAGGCTAAAGGTACTGCTGGCTTGCTCCTTTAATGCAGCAATGCTTAGGAGCCTCTATAGGTTTTTTTTCTGATATACTTCTTGGCACTTTACCTTCTTGTCTTCAAAGTAGAATAACAAAGACATAGAAAAAGAGAGATGAACGTAGTGGAGTTTCCCTCTTGGATGCTGACCAACACCTGAAGCTGAGAGCTAGTTGTGCCAGTGCACCTTTCCATTGGAACTGGCTGATTTGTTTTAACAGATCTTTGACAGCTCTGCTGGATAGTGCAGGAGATGAGTGTTTTAAGAGGGACATGAGCCGAGAAAAGGTAATATTTTCATGCATAAGGCTGAGAAGGGACCCCTTTATTAGAGGTCAGCATGAAAAAAATTCTCAAAAGGGAGAAGAATAGAAATGCATAGGTGGAGCTAAACGTGAAGATGGAGATAGAGAAGCAGAGAAACTGGAGGCACAGGGACACAGCAGTGTAGCAGTGGAAGAGAGCGCTACAGTTTCTGCAAGGAATAGGAGTTGGTGGGAAGACTTGAAGAGGAGAGCAGCTTCATAATGGGGGATGGATGAATCAGAAAAAAATTTCCTTCTTGCCTTTTGTTAAATCTATTTGATTAAGTAAGGCTTTTGTGCCTTTAGCTGTGCTGTCAGATAGTCCAAGGAACCTCTGTCAACCCACATGTCTACAGCAGATCCAAAGAGCTTTTTAATGTTTTTGGAAGCTGTTTGCCAACATAAATTTTTGCATCAGTTTGCAAAGGCAGCTCAGCATAAGGAGCAAGGATCCTTCTGTATCTAAGGGTAGAGCATTGCAAAGGTGAATAGGAAGTTCTCACCTAACACACCACACATGCAGACACAATCCTCCTTTTGGAGCCCACACAGACTTTATACTCATGAGTGCTTAGACTTCAAAGATTGGGCATAGAAATCAATTATAGTGCAGAAAGGGATCTATTTTAAACATGTGTCAATCAATCCCATTTGCTGTTTGGAGTCTGTACATTGATTTCCGTGGTATTTCTTGGCTGTTGAAACTGGTTCCAAAGTGAAGGCATTTGTTTTTCTAACACAATGTTCTATATGTGTGAAAAAGGACTTCAGAAGTGGAACAAAGCTCCTGTTGTCAGAACAAAATCATAATTTTGCTGAGGATGACGGACACAAGTTGCTAAAAGGTACCATTCCTACTCCTCTATCTTAAAATGAAAATGAAAACTGGAGTATTACCATCACATTAAGCTACTTTTAAATGGAAATTATCTGACATCTGCAAAGATAAGTGGGTTTTTTCTGGGTTTTCCCCTGACCTTTTCACTGAAAACAAAGCACACACACACAAAAAACAACCCAATCCCCCCCTGCATAGTGAGGAAAGTGACACTTCTTTTTTGCTTAGATGGTTTGATGAAATACCCAGCACTTGATGACATCCAACAAGATAAGCAAACATTTTTCTTCCAGGTTCTCATGCTGGTGATTGTCAAAGTAACATCTGAATAGTGAAACATGTGACACAATGAGTGAAGTGCCAAATGAATGTTAAAAAAGTTTAATAAGCCAGGAAATAAAGCTCCAGTATTTTTTAATGCAACCTAATTACATTGCCATAATATCCCAAATGATATTTAGAAGAACTGTAAAACTAGAAGTTGCTGATACTTGGTTTTTCTTTCTTCTTTTTTGCTGTTCCTGAACTCTTTAAAACATGTATATTGTACTCTATAATTTGCTTTTGCTTGTCATGTCTCTGGAGCAATCCTTCTATCAGACTAGTTTTCCTCATGATTAGCAAGAACAGGTTTTTTCTCAAGTTACTTTAAAGTGCCACTAATGATACAGTAGAGAAAGATTCTTCCCAAGTAAGAAATACAACTGGAGATCATAAAAGATGTCATCATTGTCAAATGGCTATGGTTGCATTCATATCCACTCCTGAGTAAACTTGGTAGGTGTTTAATGTAGAGTGCCTATCAGGAGTACCCCCACAACAACTTCTGAAGACCATGAAAATAGTTATACAGAGCAGTAAAGTTGACTCAGAGTTTGCAAGCCTGGCTGGTTAAAAAGAACATTTTTTGATTTTTTTTCTTTCTGTAAATTGGTATTGAAATAGTTGTTTTTTTCCTTGATGTACTACTGTTAGCCACCCAGTGCATGAATCTGGCTGAGCATAAAGTCGAGAGAAAACCTTGAATGGGTGAGGGGGGAGGGACAAAAAACTAATTACACCAGTGTAATACAGTTAAAAAGAAACACAAATGGGCATCCTTCTTACAGCACAGATTTTGTGAAACAGTGGAAATACTCCTATCAGTTATGATTTCCTGAAGAATGGACACCTATTTATAAATGAATGGTTCTGTAATAACTCAGTGACACCTTCATAAATCTCACCAATGTAGAGCAGTGTATGACACATTTGATGAGAAATGTGTTTACTCCTTTCGGATTAAAAATAGAAAAACACAGCAGAACAAGTTCATCGGCAGGTTCAGGTGGACACTTAGTATATAATGGAATCAGGAAATGAAAGTGCCCTGTGGCATGGAAAGAAACACCACTAGCACCCCTTTTTAGAGGACATGAGCAAGCGTGTTACTGTGGCTTGAGTTTTTTTATTTTCAGCATTTAAATACCAGCAACTGTACCTCTTTACAATCAACTAAATATTTATTCAATTCTTCTGCTTGTTATTTCTTTATTAACAAGGTTTTCCCTGCTGTGCAGCAGAATATGTGAGTAACTTTGCCAATGTCAGAAGCACTCAATTTGGATCAACTGGAGGAATTGATAACAAGACTCATAATCAAGTGGAAGTACAATAGTGGCACATTTCAAGCTGCGAAATAATAGATCGATTCAGAAGACTCTTTCTCATGGGATAAAACCTCCGTTTGTTCTCAATTTGAGATTTGTTTTTATTCACCATCTCAATGAAATGATGTATTTTTTTTTAGCTTCCTATTTGGAGACAATAATTTAAATTATATTAGAAGACTAATTGTTGTTTTATAAAAGAAATGTTATATTTTTAATGAAGACAAACTCAAGATAATATAAGGAGGGTTTAAAAAGCTTTGGATTAATTTCTGAGGATCTCACACTTCTTATATGCCTGTGTTCTAGTGGCAGGAAGTTTTAACAGTGTAGTGAAGAGTATTGAGACTCCCGTTTGACAAGAGCACTGCTGAAATTTATTCTGGCAGCAAGGAAGGATCACACAACTAAGCTAAACAGGGCTTTTATGAAAATTGGGCTTTTTAATTTGAAATGACACAATTTTTACTTTACACTATAATCTATTAAAGTGTTGCAAATGCATGGTTTAGTAAGAAAATCTAGAATATTTTCCTTTTGTCTGCTGGATCTCTGGATTTCTAGTCTGTGGCAACAATAAAATGTCACTAGATTAACTTCATTGATACTACTTACTGTCCTCTTTGGATCTTTTTGCAGTGCATTGACAGGTTAATATTAAAGTCTGGTTCCATTATTTTTCAAAGAGATTAACTGTAGAATATTGTCTCAAATTACAACTCGGAGGTCTTTCTCCATTTTCTGTTTGCTAATCAGTTTGTGGCTTCTGAGGTGTTCTTTCATTTTCCAGATTAAATGAATTAGATGTACTCTATTGTTCTTTCTCAGTGGGAAAAAAAATGTATATCAAATTTATTAAACATGGTGGTCTTTATCCAGTAGGCCATTTTGCAGGACTCTGTAGATTTCAGTATGGTTATTCATGTGATTACAGGCTACAAGATTTGGTCTCTCTTTGGCTGATGTATATTTTTATCCTCTGACCAAGAAGATGCTCTAATGTAATTTCCAGTTAAAAACCTTTCTTATTGGATAAATCAGCCCCCTGAGTTTTAGGTAGCTACTGTGTCCCATGCAGCTGATCAGATTCCCTGAGATCCAACAAAAGAATGGGAACAGGTTCCTTCAGGCAGCTGTTTGGCACAGCAAGGTCAAGTTCAGATTTAGAGTCACCCTTTAGGAGGAAGATTTTCCTTTCTCCCAGTTTGGTAGCTGATTTAGGCACCTGAGTGATGGGGAAGAACCTCCCTTCATTTCAATATATCACTAGATATTGAATCCTTAGCTAATGATATTCGACGTTGTTTTCTTGAAGCCGTTGATGCCATGCTGATTTAAGCCAGTGAAGAGCTGAGCTTACAAAGTTTCGCTGTGCGCCTACACCTCCATGGGGCTGAGCTTTCCAACCTTCACTTTCTTTTTAGAGTAAAGGATATTCATGAATGTCCTGTTCTATGGGGTTATCGAGTTGAAGGAAAACTGGTTTACTTGTCCAGAATTGGGCCATGTAGGGCAAAATATCTGTCTATAGACATCTCAACAGAGAAGTCTTAGGCATCTAGTTAATCTCTTCTCCTGTGCCACCCTGGTACAGGAACATTCCCAAACCAGACAGGGAGAAGAGCTCGACCTTTTAACACATTTCTGTCTCAGTTGCCTGGTCCCCAAGATCATTCTTTCACAGTAGGGGTCCTCATCTAATCTGCACTGAGCTTCCCTTGGCTCTTCCCATGCCAGGGAAATCACTGAGACCAGTGACTTAGTAGGATTTGAAAAGGAGCTTGCATTTATACTGCAGGTAATTGTGCTTTAAATTCAGTTAAGCAGGATTTGTTTTAAGTTAGAAAGAAATATACAACTTATTGCTTCGGAGGTCAGTGGATTTGTAGCTGCCGGAGCTAGAAAGAGTTGTCTTCCTCTGGACGGGGACTCTGCCCTGCTGCCGTGTGGGGAACTCTGCACCTTCCTGCTGGTGCTGGTATCTGCTAAAGAGTATACCAGCAGCTCGATGAAGGTAGTTGGTTCACATTTTGCCTCAAAGCAGGACAGCTATACGGCAAAGAGCACATCATATCTGATGTGGGTAGTAATCAGCATGACTCGGAAGGGCCAAGAATCCTGGGGCAAAACCTCTGTACCCATCCTGCACAGCTGAAGTGATTCACCATACAAAAATTTCAAGGAAAATAGCACCTATCAGATCCTGACCCAAAAGTAGTTCCTGCAGATTGCTTCCTCAAGTCTACCTACAGATGATTTTTGTTAACATTAACCTGGATGTACTATCTGCAGCACGGGTAGGGGATGAAGGTAATCTTTCATGCTCTGAACATTTATCTTCCAGATGCTTGATACAGAATAGCTAGCAACCACATAAAAGGTGGCTAGAGAAAGAAAGGATAAATTGCAATTATTAAGTCAAAAAAAAAAAAACCACCCTACACACAACACATAAGAATTCATGTTCACTGCCCCTCCATCAAGTTCATTAACAATCTCCTACAGGGATAAGACAATTTCCTCCAGAATTGTCATCTGAAGGACAGAGGAATATAGATTATTTTTTTTTCTACACTGTCTGAGAAACTTTAGAAGTGTTAAGGGCTCGAGTTCCCTCAGATCAACATGACATGAAAGCAGTAAACGCAGCAGATGACCACTCTTCTCATTGCATCTTCGAGCTGAAGGATTTTTTTAAATCTTTCCGTCCTAATCTCCTTGTCTTGAAACTTTGGGCCAGAGTCTTCTAGCATGTCATAGCAGGAGGGCAATTTCTTGTGAACCATAGTGAATTACAAGCTGATTTTGTAGTTTCCGCCGTGGGCTACTGTGATTGGTTTACTACTTGTTATTTTTTAAAAAATCATGAATAATATTATTCAGACTCTACTTGTTGAAATAGAGTATGTGCTCTTGTTGCCCAAGAGACTGGAAATGGAAGTATAGTCTCCAAATATTAAAAATCCGCAGAAAACATTATTCTCACCCCTTTGGTATAATAGAGGCTAAATTATTTTTTAAGATAAGTGGCCTGGGTGTCGAGCCTTGCTTTATCGTTTTTTCTGTATGCTGTGATGGCATGGTCACAGTCTACTAAATATAGACCTTATATGAAGGGGAAAACCAATCTTTCTGTTTTCACTGATCTGCAATAGCCCATCCACCATCGAATTCTCTATTTCCTTTGAATGTGATGATATTACTACACAGAAATCTAGCACTACTCTGGACTGGCTAAAGCATAAAACATGAATGTTTCTAAAATTGCCTTAGATTATGCTTATATTTAATTTATATAAAAATGTTACAGTAAAACTGTGGGATAGATCATACAAAATTTCTAACAATCAATGCTGATATAAACCTCCTGGTTTATATTACAGACACATAAATCATATGTTCAAAAAAACAGGCTTTCAAATCAAGCCTTAGTAGTTAGGAAATGTCGGAATTCAGGTTGCCATTGTAAGGTGTGCACATTTTTTCACAGAATCACAGAATCACAGAATCACAGAATGTTAAGGTGTTGGAAGGGACCTCTGGAGGTCATCTAGTCCAACCCTCCCGCCGAAGCAGGGTCACCTACAGCAGCCTGCAGAGGACCTTGTCCAGGTGGGTCTTGAATATCTCCAGAGAAGGAGACTCCACGACCTCCCTGGGCAGCCTGTTCCAGTGCTCCGTCACCCTCA
>Ga0065711_1033396_pt1 | contig 25576 bp, 12 predicted proteins | sample Hoacrofraction12_FD_59098 | JGI IMG/M metagenome (GOLD analysis project Ga0065711, IMG submission 59098) | Hoatzin crop microbial communities from Cojedes, Venezuela - Epithelial fraction 12 v2 (version 2) | ecosystem: Host-associated > Birds > Digestive system > Esophagus > Crop | place...
AAAAAAAAAAAAAAAAAAAAAAAAAAAGAAGAAAGAAAAAAAGTCCAAATTCCGTCTAAACCACTCTAAAGCCTGAAAAAAAGACTTCTCTGTAACAGCCCCCAAAGCTTTTGCTGTGAGACTGTTTGGTTTTCAACAGAATTGCTCCTTATCATACTGCCAGAGCAGGGCACATTAGAATCACCTTAGAATCTCATTTTTATTCTGCAGCCTTATTTTGTTACAAAAAGGATCATTTTTAATCAATTACAGCTTTGTGACCATGGGCAGCCAAATAAGCTGATTAAATTATTATTTTGCAGATAGAGCTCACAGATAATTCCTAAGGGATAGCTGCAAATTTAGCCCTTTTTTGTCTTCACAAAGCATTAAAGAAGCCCGCTTTCTCTGAACGCATGCTGTCTTTTGCTGAAGATTTTAACGGGCTGTTTTCAGACTATAGAGCATTTGTGAACTGTTCGGTTCAGCTATTTAGTTATACACAGTGTCTAATTGGGCACGTAAGTCATATGCTGTTGTTTCTGCTCTCTGAGTGGATGTCCAAAGCCCTTTACACAAGAGAATAGTGAATAGTTTTGTTCACATACCAAATCTCCTTGCTCTCCTGTGACTAAGATGTTCAGATCAAACACAACATTCCCTGTGGTTTTATGCCAATGAAAATCCATGCACATCAAGTTTGTTCACTAACAGCAAATGACAAGGGATCACAAACATGGATGAATCAAAACAGCAGTCTGCAGCTCAAATTTTTTTTAAACATCGTTCCCACCATCAAAGCAGACTGAGCTTTAATTTAATTGGGAATTTGAAATATTCTGTGTTTCATTGGAGGGAAGAAAAAGGCATGCAGTACGGTTAGAACCTTCCACACAACAATAACAGCGGTCGCCCACAGCAGTCATAGAAAACCAGCTAGTTAGCCACTGGAAGAGCAACACTGCCCGTCACAGTCTGCTCACCCCGTTCTTCAAGCGTGTTCGGAACAGCGAGGTTTTATCAGAAGGTGGAGCAGCTGAACAATGTCATCAGCTGTCTTAAACGTCTTCCTACCTAACAGGAACAAACCAGCTGAAAACTGCAACCAGAAGGCAACTTCGACGAAAGAGAATTGTGACCTCTTCTGCTTTGCTCTCAGAGGAAAGGTAAGATTCGACAATGAAAAGGACTCTGGACTACAAAAGAGAAGATGCCAGGAAGCTGGGGGAATTGGTAGATGCTGGATCTCACAGAAAGACTTCTAATGGGAAGCAATGTAAAGTAAAGCTGGAATTTACTAGAACAGCCTATACTAAGGGTACAGCAGCAAGCTGACAGAAGGGAAATGGAATGTCTCTGATCTTAATTAACTCCAAAAATTAAACACTAATACGGAAAGAGTAACACACGAGTAAGGGCTAATATCAAGGAAGAGAAAAAAAAAAAATCAGGGACAGAACTGCAAAACATACTACGTACACAAAACATAAAAAGCAGTAAGAAAAAATAGTAAGAAAGTCATCAATGCCTTCTTCACTTCCAAATTTGCAAAAAGATTAATGGTGACTGAAGGTCATTTTTCCTACCAAGGTAAAAGACATAGTCCAGAACAAAGGCAAAGCAGGTTAAATAACACTTTTGTCAGTATAGCCCAACTGGGGGTCTGCTATGCTAAATCCTCTTTCCCCTGAGAGAAAAGGGAACATCACAAATTATCCAAGCTGTGGAACAGATTCTATGCCTGCACAGGGCTTGGATCACCGCTTGCACATACAGCCAGGAACTGGGAATGGCAGCAGGCCTCCTTCTGTACAAATGGGGTCTGCGGAGAGAATTCAAAAAATTCTAGACCCCATGGAAGCCACATCTGGGTCACCCTGAGCTACCTAAATTGAATACAACCAAGTATGTACGGCTGATGAAATCTGCCCTAAAGCAGTTCAAAAGTAGCTGAAACAGTTAATCTGTGAATAACAGTATTAATCTTGATGTAATTCTGGAGGACAAGGAAGGTTCTGGAGAAACAGAAGGCAAACAAAGGACCCATCTTTAAAAGCACAACTCAGTAAACTACAAAGTATTTAACTGCACTATCTATAAAGATGCAAAACAAATTTAAACAATCAGTTTCGAAGTAACTGGAAGGTAACAGGATGATGAAAACTGTCAATACAGAATGGTCAGGAGCAAATTATGTTCCATTTATTATGTTCCATCTAATGGGGTAACAGTCCCAGTGACTACAGGGGGAAGCATTAGAGGCGATTTACTTTGAAAAGTGAAGTAAAAAGTAATGCTTTTAATCCTTGCCCACCTAATGTTTATAAAGCATACAAGGGAAATCAAATGTAGATTAAAATCACCACAATTTGAGTATATAGCTACCTAGAAAATCCTCTTAAAGTACCAGCAATTTGCTGTCAAACTGACAGGACACTTTGCATGTAGTTATACAGGGGACCACATCAGCTCCCATTTCATGAGTCACTAGCATAGCCAACCCTTAGAGCTACGCAGCAACCATTCTGGAAGGTATCATTAGAAGCCAATAATCTCAATAAATGGGAAAAAAAAGAGATCAGTTGTATCAAGATGAAACAAAACAGACAAGTACAAAACGTTCTATCTATAACAAACCAATATGAACAAGTGGCAGCAACAAGCAGAGAAGGGTCTTCAACCTACAGTACAATGCAAACTGAGTTTCGATCAACAAGTTGATGTCAGCAGAACAGGAGAAGGGAGAAGGAAGAGGAAGACATCTCATTCCAGAATGCACTGACAGGTGAGAAACCAAATGTCATTTTCCCTGTAGGTGCCAGGCACGCCTCACATTAAGCCAAGATACCCAGTTCTGGCCACCTCACTGCAAGACAGCTGTAGACAGACAAGAGACAATCATGAATGATAAGAAGGCTCAAAAACACTGCTGAAGCAAAAAGATTGATGGAACTGTATTTATTTTCTGTCCAAAAGAGGGAACTGGACACAATTATTCCTTTGTAGTAGGTAAGTGGTGGTTATGAAAAAGACTGACCTTCTTTTTTCTGGCCACTTGGCGGTAGAAAAATGTAACCCACTTTGCTGCCATCAAGAATATTCAGGATTGATATTAACTTAAGTGTCATTAATTTCCTAATAAAACAGACAGTTAAGCAATAGAACGATCCAGCTACATAGGCAGGAAACAGAATTCCTTTCAAAGAAGGACTTTAGACAGATTTGTCTCAGGGATAGCCTGAGTTTGCACTCACAGACACGAGCAAGACAACACTCAAACTACTGGTCATAAATTCGTTATGGAGATTTCTACTCACCTGAACACGTTTGGCCAGCTCTGAAAATGACCAGCTTGATATCTCAGGACTTAGGCTTGCAGTTAAATAAACAGCTTGTGATAAAAGACGGGCATGGTCTGGGTGATTAGTGTAGCTGCATCAGACTACTATCTGCAGGTAAAAATGCTTTTGTGGCAAAAGATGCAAGAATAACAAAGAGCGACCTGACTGCTATGCCTGATTGCTGCAGGTGTGCTCTAAGCAGATCTACACCCAGACTCCTGGTTGCCACAGCTGGTAAGTTCCCTACCTGGACAGGCCTGAACCAAAACACTGATAAGCCTAGAGCACTCAGCATCAGGCAGGCATTCAGGATTTCAATTTGATTAGCAAGATGTAGATTTGTGAGATTCACAGGAACAGAGAATGAGGAATCCTAAATCAGCTCTCAAGTCCCCCATCAAAGCATCCAGCCAGTCTTGCATCTGACAGCGCAGGACCCAACCCCGCCATACAAGGTCACAGCGCAGCATTTTCTCTAAACACAGCATTATATCTCAATGTCATAAGTAAGCACTGTCTGGTATGTGGTCAAACCCACGACAAATGGTGACCTGCCATGTCAAATTTCCCTGGTTCGATGGTTATAGAGTTAGCATGTGATGCACAACAGATTCAAAGAGGAAAAGCATTACTTGCATCTTCAGTACACATTTTCTGAAGTAGACCTAAAGTTGTATCAGCTGGCCACCTTTTATTCTTTGCAACAGCCTGAGGAACACAGGACAGAAGCCTATCTATGCACTGTTATGAACACTCCCTGTAACAGCAGGAAACAACCCTGATTGGGATGCAACGTCCTTTCCAATATGGCAGCAATATATCTTTCCAAGTACTTTTTTTTTTTTTTAAACCGTGTTACAGTTACCAATCTAGCTCACAGCTGCCATGGAGCCTGGGACTTTCTTTTTCTTCTTGTCTCTTTGGGGTAAAGGAGATTTTTATGCCAGATTAACCAAAGTGCTGCTCTTCTTTGATCTGCAGTCCAGGCCACAGTTCTGACTGGAGAAAGGAAAAATAATTCACCAGGGTGCTCCTAACTTAACAGCAGCCAAAAACGTTTGGGTTTCCAAGGTTTCCCCTATTTCCTTTTCAGTAGGGACATCAAGAAACTAGTAACAAGTTAAATATGTTGAAAAAGGTTTCGGGTTTGCTCTTCATTTCTTTCTCGCTTGCTCGCTCTCTAACTTTCTCTACAAATAGAACTTGAACAAATACTGACCTTAGAAAAGCTGCTGGGTGAACCATCAGAAGGTGTGTAAAATACTTTTAAACTATTAAATAACCACAGTATCCTAACCCTCAATTTCCCTTTTTTACTTTGCTCCTCCCTGCCACTGTTCAGGTACGTAGCCCTTCACACACCCCTCACACGCAGAACTAGCAGGACCCACACCTCAGTGGGTCATAAAACAAACCACTTGCATCATGGACCATAGCACTTTCCATCATACAACTTCTCCAGCAAGCGTTCAGTCCCACAAAGAGCACCTTTAAAATCAGCTGAACTACTCAAGTGAGTTTCATTAAAAAAATAAAGTCAGCATAACAGAGACTGCAGATTTTTTAAGTATTTCTGACACCACATCTAAGAACATCTACAAGGAGGAGAAACACTCTACTAGATAGCTTAATCCAATCCGGTGCAGAACATGTCAATGACAGAGAACTTAGCACATTCCTCAGTGCTTATACTCCTCAAATTTTCATTCATCAGCTAGCATTCAGCAATCTCTACATAATTTTAAAAACTATAATAGTAACAGCTATAGCAGAAAGAAAAACTTTATCAGTTCAGACCTTAACTAAGTCAGGCAGAACAATGAAGTCCTACAGATAACAAAAATCAAGTCATCTAAAGAAGGTAGATTTAGGAGTCTTCTTGCAGTGGGCTATGTTAAGTCTAATATGATGATGATATCTGCTTACTCATGACAAAATTAACATTAAAGTCTGCATAACTCAGAAACATATAAACAATACCAGGTGCTTAAGTAGCACTTAGCATGGTGTTCATGTGAAGCCCTGAGCTCTGCCTTTCAGGAGAAAAGTTGCCAAAAAGTGACTCTCCAACGGCACCAGAGGATTTGGAAACAGCTCATTAGTACTCTGCAGAAACAAAGGTTTAAATTGTGCCCCAAAACATACAGCTCGTGCTGTTACAAAGCCATTCAACTAAATCCAGTGCTTTTTAGAATCATCAAGGAGTGGGACGCTGACAAGGTCAGAAGGAAAAAGTTGAGAAAGAAAAGCAGTAATGCCTACAAGGGGCAGAAGCAGGGGAATTAAGAGTTCTGTCAGTACTGTATTGTACTTCAAATCAGAAACCATGTCTTCTGAAGCCCTACAAATCCTCTTCTCCCACTACTTTTCTAGCTTTCCTCTATTTAGAGCTACAGACCTCCTCCATTTGTAGCCCAGCCTGTCTTCCAGCTCAGCCAGAACATATATTCTGAATATTCCAGTCCTTCCTGTAAAAAGCTTGGGTGTTTCTAAGCCAGTCCTAAACTAAACCCACCTTTCCCTTTAAATGCATGCCATGTTGAACAGCAGAACAAACTGATTTCAGCAAAGCGGTTTGTTATTTTACAAGTGTAAAGTGCAGTTTATGGACCAATATTAATAATCTACATCTATGTAATATACAATTGACCAAGCCTGGGACTCCGTTCAGGACATCAGAAGGTAAATTTTTTTGTGTTACAGTATTTAATGTGCAATGCAAGCAGATTAGTTAGTTGTTTTGGTTTTTTATTAAAAGAAACAGTCACGCCATGCCAAAAATTGACATATTTTTGAGTGGTACAGGTAGCTGTTGCATTCAACTCATCTGGGCCTTGTGATATATGAGAGAGTAGTGGACAAAGTCAGCAGGTATTTTTTTTACCCCATTGCTGTATGCATTTTAGTAAGAAGAACTCATCAACTTTTAAAATGTAGTTTACAGACTCTGCTTTAGAACGGGTATGGAACTGTAGAATGCCAGAACCAAGCAGGCTGATGGGGCCCATAGAAAGCTCATGTCTTTCCTGGGATTCAGTCAGTCTTGTCTGAACTTTGTCATTCCATCTTTTCTTCAAAGGAATGTTCGTACCCGCTCTGAGAGGGATGTCTGCTGTCTCAGACCCTCTTTCTTCCACTAGGTCAGCAGCATAATGAGAAACCCTCTGCGCAGAACTGCTCTCTACAACATATGCCTTTATCAGAAAAGAAGAATGCTGTGCACATAAAATCATGGAAAACAAAATGAACTTAAACAGTTGCAGCAGCACCTTACTGAGTTAGTCACAGCCTAGAAAAAAAATGGTTTTTGAGATGTAATGTTCCCAGGAAGTTTCAGTGGTTTACTAAGTAGAAAACACAAAGACTCCAAATAAAATCTTAACTAATTAACTTCTGATTCCTTTAGCATGCACTTACACTCAAATCCAAAATTATCTTCATATTTCCCTAAGTATTAAAACAGGACAAGCTAAACATCTTGAGCAAAGCAGTTATTTCCCAATGTATAAAGATATGAAATCTCTTCTCCAAGGGTACGTAACATTGACATTCATCACACTAGCCACACTTTGACAGCTGTGATTTTGATGGGACAGCAACACTGCACAACCATGTTTTGTCTTCTGCCTTAGTATATGGTACAGAAAGGAACTGGTTAACAAGAACACAGGAAACTCCTTACAAATTGGTAGTGTTGGCAATTTCCTGCAATAACTTAGAAGATTTTCACTTGCTTGGTTGGGTTGGGAACTCATATCCTTAGCTTGAAATTCAAGAACCTAAAGTCTTGACACACAATCCAGTGATTAATAATATAGATTGTATATACAAGAATGTGAAAAATATTGGACCAAATCCATAATATACCTACATTATGTGTAACATAAATGCTTTTCAGACAGATTTTTTGATTTCAAGACACTTTTGGAAAGTTTGTTATTGGAGAAGAGGCTTAGAAAATTGACTCTGCTCAAGAAAAGCTACCACAACAGTCAATTAGAGTTGTGTCCAAATGCAAAGAAAGAGTTGAGCAAAGACTTTAGAATGGGATTTTCAAAATCACTCAAATGATACAGGGCCTATGGAATGATTCTCACACACAGAGATGGCACTTGGGTATCCTACTCCTACCAGCTTTCTCAAGAAGGTATTCAGTTATCTATGTGCCATTTGTAAAATCACTCTGCATAATCCTAAACCAACTAAGCACTTTAAAAAATTCTAATGAGAGCCTCTAGCTATATGGAGAAGTCCTGTATAGTTATCACAAAGCACACAGTTAGTTTTCAAAAGAACAGACTGCACTGACTGCAGGTTAGGTGCTGAGCATTTCTGAAAATCCTGTCATTCTGTTGCCAAAATGTAAACTTGTTGTCATGCAAACATTTGAAGATCTGTCTCTGACCTCCACTAAAATCTGTACATTATGGGCTGAAATGGGGGGGGTAGTGTTAACAAAAAGATGTGTTTGAATTAAGAGCTTCTTTCATAATTTTTGTTCTTTATAAGCACAGCTTTAGCTGATTTTTCACAAGAGAGATGCTTCTGTGATTAAGGATAGAATATGTGGCTAGTACGTAATATGGCTGAGGAAAGCAGGAGAAAGAACTAGGAAAACACCCTGAAATCACTGTTGTGAACCAGATGCTTCCACCTCACAGCTTGACAGGAACATGCTGTTTGATGTCCAAGCGGCAGTATGTCATGCTTAGTGTTACATTTTTCTCCCCCATGGCGGTGAGTTGCATTACAATCTGTAGAGCAGTAAACCCACACACACCATTATAAATAGTCCTGGAATGCCCTGGAGTGACTGCAGCAGAGCTGGAACTGCACTGTCTGAGCCCCTCAAGGAATTTCAGCTGTGGCTTAACTCTAGGGACATCACTTATCCTATCAGCTGAATATCTAGCAGACAGGTAGATGGGGGCCTTCACACAAGATGTGACAAGGTGTACAGCTGCTTCAGTGAATCCACGGTTGCTGGGATGAGGCTTTAGGGGCTTTCAGTCCCAGAAAACAGCAATCACCTCTGTGCCATCTGATTTCCCACAGTGTTTCTTCCACAGAAAATGACCTTTTTTGTCCAAGTGAAGAAGCAAGAGGTGAGGCCCCGCTTAGGAGATAACTTTGAAAACAAGCATAACTCAAGAGCTTCTTCCCTTGCCCACCTAAGTGGCTCCTCACATGCACCCCACTAAAAGAGTCCCCAGTCCAAAGGAGCAGCCTAAGATGCACTGACAGCATCTACCTGGCTCCATGGACGATGGCTCAGGGAGATGCCACCAATACAGCCATAACCACCCACTGCAGGGTGCTGCTGAACTCCACAGATGCTGCCTCCCCCTGCAGCTGTGCAGATTCTCACCCTCTAACATAGAGCTCTGTCTCAAACTTCCTCCAGATGCACGAGGAAATTTGACTGGTCCATCAGTTGGCAGGAGTAAAACACAAGGCTTGACAATCCTCAGCTCATGCTCTGTCCGTAGTCCCCACTCCTGCTCTTTCAAAAGTTAGTAATAGTATGGCTTGAGGAACCCAGCACTTTTCATATGCTGGTTAAGGTACAGGAACACACATCCCCTCTGGGAGGTCCTCTTGTTTCCTTTTTCCTCAATTTCTCATTTCAATTTCTAACGTGCACTGCAGTCATGAGAGCTGCACAAAGTTAAATTATTTCTCACCACTGGTGTTTGTGTCACCAAACATCTTGTCCTGCAGAATCAGCCTAGAAAATCCTCCCAAGCCTTTCCTGGTTTTGTGGGTTACAATGGCTATTCAAAATTGGGGAAAACCAAGAAGTGAAGAACATTTCTGAACATTCCCATCACCTAAAAATTATCTCATATTCTCACAAAACTGAGAGAGCTTGTATTATTTGCTGCCAAAACTCATGTGGTTCGATGCTCTGCCTTACTCAAGGGTTCACAGAACTCATGTGCCAGATGTGTTATGAAACCTCAAGGCTGTAGGCTTCAGGCAGCCAAACTTTCATCAAGTTTCTGCCTTACATGCAGTGTAAAAGTGTGCTGTGTAGGCCCTATCTTCCTTCACAAAAGACAGTGCAGGATCAAGCTGTCTCAGTAAAGCACTATACCTTACAGAGCAATAACGCCTCTTAAACTGCATGACATACATACAGGTTCTGAGGTGCCTAGCCCAGTACTTGAATGACACAGACAGAAGGAAGCTGGGCCATGCTGCGTCTCCTCCCTGGTTCCTGAAGCAAATTAAGAGAACTGGCTCCTCTGGTTGCCCAGGAATTAAACCACCCCTCTCCTGAACATGTAAGCTGAGATGACTCCTTAACCTTCTCCCCACGAATAACCAGAAACTGTCTAGCTCAGGCACATTTGCACTCCGTTGCATTTAACTTCTTACACCACCTCACATGTTCATACTCAAGACAGAAGCTGTTGCCAGCCCACAGACAGGAGCCCATCTGTGTACATACCTGGGCAAACATCCCATAGACGGCACAATGTTCGTGCCTCTGTGCGTGTATTAAAGTGCCGCAGCCAGCTAATTCCTCACAGCTTGCACTTTTTAGCCCTCGTTATGGCAGACAGTTGGGCGCCCCTGTACAGTTAAAGATCACAGGCCTTGATAACCTGGCTCTTTGATTTATGACAGCCCAGACCTTAGTGATCACCTAATGAGGGGAACCTGGAGTGTCAACCTGTTTATTAAATACCCAGAACCAGCTGTAGACCCAGCCAAGGAAGTAAGTTAATCATATTTCTCATTTATTTTGTGTATCCCTCTCACTCCCTGGCTCTCCCCATTCTCTCCTCTGTTCTGCCTGGCTCCCTCTTTTCATCTCAGAAGGGGAGGGATTTCGGACAGGTCATTTACGGAGACTGTCAGGGGGCCAAAATGTTTGCGATTTCCTACTGATTTCTTAGGTGTTTAGAAGTTAATAATATTCAGCACCTCATGATTCTTTCCTAGATGTCAAACAAAGACATGAAAGGCAAGGAACCCAAGAGGAAAGGAGGGGGAAGGAGGGAAAGGGATGGAGCTGCAGTGGCAGCAGGAGAATAACTTTCCATTTCCCCACTGTTTTAAAGAAAGCTGTATCCAAGAAAAAGCCGGCCTTAGTACTACCACAAAAAAGGCACATACTAATCATGCAAATATCTTTTGCCTTTAGTGAAACAAAAATTTCTTTGCTCTTCCACAGTCAGACTTCAGGCGATAAAAACAAAGATCCAAAAGGCAAAGATTCAACCTGTAAAACTACTTTTAGATTTATGAGTCTTCCCTTCTGTCCCTGTTTATGGCTCTTACTTGCCTAATCCATTCAAGTTGGTTTTGGGGTTTTTTTAATCCTTTTGAAGACACTTACAAAAGACAGAACTTGCTGAATCACTGAATCCATCCACCTGATAGGACACAACTCAGACATCCAGGGAGAAAAGATTTCTGATATTATAATGATAATCAGACATCACATAAATAATCTGTATGACCTAGATACGGATCTAGGGCACAGAGCAAATGCAGTTATGTTTGTATTAACATATTATTATGAACTTGCTAATCATTAAAAATTTAATGAAGCTCAGTTGTCACCAGTTCAAATATTTTCATTTCACTCTGACCACAACAGATCACTTTCTTGAAGTAAGTTTTGATCAAACAGGTATACCTCTTATCTGTGAACACAGGTCCTGCTATCTCACAAGATGAAGCTGGCCCCAGCAACCGTGAATCTGCCTCTGAATAAGCCTGTCTGCTGCATCTGGAAAGATAAACCTCAAAACCTGAGGGAATAAACGCCCTAATTTGTAAATACCTTGGTGAAACACAAATATGGAGAAACCACTCAGACACCTGATCTAATCCCACGTGGGACTATGAATCAAACCATATCCCTTGCACTGTACTCAGAAAGGATGAGGCAGCTAATATAGCACACCAGGAAAATCCCTTATTTAGTGTTCTTAAACAATAGTTCCCCACATTTTACTTCATCCAGACTGGCAGCATGCTATTTGAATTGCAATCAAAACTTTTCTGAAAAGCTGAAGTACATTTCTGCATACTAGCCTTGAGGTCACCAGAGCTGCATACCACAGGGGGCAGGTCCACAACCAAAAGAAACAGTTAAAGCCTCTGGGGTTGCTGCTGGGGAAAAAGGTATTACTTGCCTCTGCTATCACCCCAGAGTCCAAAAGTAAAGAGGGCTGTGGGACAACCCTAAGCTTTTGAGTTGCAAATGTCAGATAAGTATCTTCACTTCTGGCCCAACAACAATCAGATATGGTACCTAGGTCTGGGCTCAGCACACAGCAGTTTGTTCCTGTTCATACATCTGCTTCTGCTAGAAACTAGGAGAGCAGTGGTTGGCTTTTCAGGGAAGGGCCTGAATATCACCTTCTTACTGACAAGAATTTTGATCCTTCTCATAGTGCCTTCAAGCAAAAAGCTTCCCCATCTTCTTTCACACTAACCATGTGAGGTTACAGACTGAGCTCTGCAAGGCCCCCCATGGGTGAACTAACAGGGGCGGAAAAAATCCACATTATGATACCTTCTTGTTTGCAGCTGAAGAAGAAACAAACCTCCTGATGTATCAATGCTGCAAGTCTCTCTGAGTGAGTTGCCAAGACCTCCAGGAGTCAAGTTTATCAGAAGTTGTTGCCTCATTGTTACAGGCTGAACATTTGCAAAATGAGTCTAAGACGTCAAGTGGTGCTATTTACAGAGGCTCCACCTTGACGGGATGATTTTCAGGGGTATCACACACCCAATCTCAGCTGAGCAACTCTGCAATTACAGCCCCTGGTACTTCAAGGTTGTACCCTTTCCTCCCACCTGAGGCAGCAGTCAAGGTTATAGGCAGCTCTCACCTTAGCATGGACCTCTGCCTCCTTCTGCACCTACCCAGGCTTGCTACCACACCAGTAACTGGCTTTTACAACTCACAGGAGGAGCTCAGCCAGCCTTCTCTTGTTAAGAGTCTGACTGACATGTTGACCAATTCAACCCCACTGACTACTCTCACAGATGAGTGGTTCAAGCTACCAAACTCCTGCACACTCTAACACCACACAAGAATCTGCCTAGAGCTTCCCCACATCTCACTTATATACATTGGCCGGAAGAGCCCATAAGGGCAGCCCAGAGTGCAATCTCTCTGGTGCTTTGTCCAGCCTGCTTGGAAACGATGAGGAAACACTTCCAGTTGCTGCAGACTAGCCTGATTTTTAGCTTCCAAAGCCTTAATGCTTTGCTTGGTTTCCTTTTATCTGCCTCTTTATCAGTTTAAATTTAGCCTGGTTCCTGTATGCTGTTTCCCGAGTCCAAGCCAATATCTGTTACCCAGTACCCAAGGGGGAACTTTCTCTGCCACTTCCCTTCTTCCTTCAGCTTTGCTCATCTTCTCTTAGGAGCTGAGGCTCCCTTGACCCAAAACAGCTACCCTGCTGGCAGCTGCTGCTACCGGAGGTAAGATGTCTTCAAGGCATGACATCAAAGAGCGCTGCAGAAAATAGAAGCAAATCCTAAAGGCTGCCTGTGCCTATATAATATATTTATTTAATTGATATGCTCTCTGCTTTCCTTAATAGAAATTGTCAGAAGCATCAAGCAAAATTGCCTCTTGCTATTCACTGGGTCCCGCAGAGCAGGCAGGTAGCAGATGGGGAAGGGAGGAAATTGCTAACTGCCCTTATTGTGTGGAAATGAGCCTACAAGCACTTGCAGGAGGAACATTTCAAGGCTCAACAGAGAAATAATAATACGGACATTGTAGCAAGCAGCTAAAGTGGGAAAGAGGAGCAAAACAGGTTTATGTTGAGAAGGGACTCCAAAGGAAGAGAATGTACCAAGTGGCTGCTTGCATCAGGAGGCAAACCTTGGGGGTGGCTCTCCAGCTGGGGATATTGGAGCGGGGGTAAACAAAAGAGTTGTTTTCCTTCCCTCTGAAGACCCTGCAGCCAACATGACTGGCACCTGTCATTCAGTCCCTGTCTGTGGTGCTCTCTTTCACTCAGACGCCCTCACTGGCATTCAGAAGAGCAGAATGTGTAAGGAAGCCACTCCAGGCAGCTGCCTTGGCTGTCCTCCTCTCGGCCCTCAAGGCAGGCAAGAGCAAGTATGCAACAGAGAGCTGTCACTGGCCTGCTGTCAGCCGGACAGTCACTGCTCTGAAAGGGCTGTCAGATCACGGTGGCTCGAATGGGTCAGCAGGGACATGCCTTCCCCTCCTCCCTGCCATACTGCTTGCCCTTAATGTTTTTGACTGTGGTGCAGCCCTAGGGGAATAAAGGGAGCCTTGTGGCTACTGAGCCCACGCTCTCCCCGCACCACAGAGTCACCTTCAGGGAGGAGACCAGTCTAAATCTTACCCGCATCCATTTCAGTTTAAAGCAAACCCTTGTCACTACTTCACTGCATGATGGAGTCTTCCATGCAACACGCTTCACAGATCACTGTCCTTTTCTGGTTTTAACCCCTCCGCGGTATTATCGGGGAAAAAGGATTTATCCACACTAGATGAAGATCTGTTTCAACAGTTCTCTAGCAACCAGATCTAAGATAACCAGGCCACAGGGGCAAGATAAAGAGCTGAATCCTTACATCTGGACAAGAAGAAAGCCTGTTAAAGACCTTTTATTTTCCCCTTCTGTCAGGCAGAAAAGCAGAGAAAGCCTTCAGAGCCAGCTATGCCTGTGATGGCAACAGTAACGGGGAAAAAGAACTTCAGTGGTTTGGCTGCTTACATGACTTGGGGTGGTGATGCTGGAGCTTCCCTTGCCGTATGGTAAATCTAACCATGACATCTGTCGGTAAAAAACATCCTCACCCAGCAGCACAGACCTGGGGCTTCTTACACAGCTTTAAAAGCAAGAGGAACATTCTCCTTTGTCTGTAACTAAAGGCTTTGAGGACAAAGACAAGGATTACCTTGCACAAGTTGTTTCAGCTACTCTGGCCCAGAAGTCCATTTGGTCCAGATTTTTTCCTTTTCTTTTTCCTTCCCCCCACTCCGGTAGCTGATGTTCCCTTTAGTGAGTCTCTCTCCCCAAACTCATTGCTGATTTTGCCTTTCCCCATTTTTCTATATCGAACACTTCATCCTCACTGCTAAATCCCCTCTACTCCAAGGCAAAACGCAGGAATCCCATTCTCGTCTTTCACGTTTGGCTTCATCACTGCATAAAAAAAGTAAAGAATACACAGAGCACACTGGATTTTGAGCAAGTCTGTAGTCTCACTGCAACAAACCCTTTCTGTCTGTCTTAAAGTTTACTTACAATTTTGACAGACAGCATTTTCAGAAATACCTACAACACTCTCACCTTCAGTGAGACCAAGTTGGTCTCCAAGGTAAGATGTGCTCTCCTAAAGATCAACTCCACAAAGCTCTATAGGTAGCTTAAGACACAGATCTTGGACCAACCTTCTTATCTCTACAAGTCACTTTGAAGTCAAGAGGAGACAGGTCTAACTCATTTGGTGCTTTTGTAGAGATCACCAGGCATTTCAGATATCTATACAGCTTTGTAAATCTGGCCCCGAGGCTCAGACCCTCCAAAAAGGTATTTAAAGCTTCCAGCCTCCACTGCCTTCAGTAGAAGATAGGCACCTTAATTCTTTTGTAAATCCAGTGTTCGCATCTAAATCACCTTTGCAAAATGGTACACAGCGAAAGTCAATACCACACAACAGCACACAGGGCAGAGGACCCTAAGCTGCTAAATCCACTGCACGGTGCAGCACAGCGCTGCCCGGTGCCCCAGAAGCAGCCCAGCCACATTAGCAGGATAGCGCATTCCCGATTATAAGCCCCACCCGGTGAAGACTTGCCCCAAGGCTCCTATGTCACTTAGCTGCTTTTAAAATGTTGCCCTTCAACTAAATCCAGCTCCCAAATCAGTCTAATGACAATTCTGCCCCCTTGGCTTCACTTCTCCTCTTAAACATTTATGTGGCTGGAATTCGCTCGCACAAACATTTGACTTGTTTTTCTCCTGCAAATACAGATATCCACGCATAAATCAAGGTATTCGCTCATGAAACACTCCCCCAACCAACTTCTACATAAAAACACAATTACCTGGGGGAGTCTTGACAAGCAAAAACTCAATGCAAGCTTGCTAGGCGACTAATAAATTTGGCTCATTTCTGTCTTTCTCCCAGTCAGGAAGGAACCCAGCTATTTTTAAATCTGGATTCGTGTATGCAGCCAAATATAATGTTCTTTCTTCTGTGAGAGAGAACAGGAAAAGATTTTAAATGTCCTAACATTTCCTAGGCTGGCTTATCTCCCTGTCACTCTCCCCAAGAGAGACCCACTGTCTGCCTTGTCTGTTTAGACTGTAATTTTTTATTTATTTTTTTTAGACCAGAGATGTCTTTTACCATGTGTTTGTACAAAGCCTGGTACAATGAGACCAGCCCACTCTGGGTACTGCTGTTGTAGGAACAATAAGCCTATGCTGAGGGTATACATGGCAACAAGATCCCCATTTCCCAAAGGGATGAGCATGTAGGTCTATGCCCAGAAAGCATGCCAAAACGTCACAAAACCCCCCAAAATTGCGATTATACTTTCTCAGATATGGGGAGCTTATGTGCACCCACATCTAATTTCCTTGGAGCCCAGCACAGCAGCTGCCTTTACTTTGGCGCAATTGTTTCTGCACTTATGTGTAAACAAGGACTTTTGTACTTTTTTGGACTGCGGCCTACACTGTCTGGCAGAGGGATAACTACCAAAGCTGATGCACTCGGTGCGAACGCCTAAACATTAAGGCAGCCAGACACAGGCCTTTCAAAACACATTATTAAACAGAGGTGTGGGTGGGAGGAGAATTCAGATCAGAAAGACACACCCAAGGTTACCACATTGTGTTCTAATTTTAACACTTATTATGACCCAGCAGCAGTACCTCTCTGGCTTTAGCTCATAATATCTCCAAATCCAGGAAACCATTATGATTCTCTAGGGTCAAAGGTTGCTTGCATTGTAATTTGCTTCCTCCTTTGTAGGTTTAATTTTGGAAATATTTCTAATTGCCATTGTATATGACATCGTCTTTCAGATAACCATGGAATGATTTTTCTATTTGTCGGCTATGACTCAACCAACCAAAATAAAGAGAAAAAGTAACCCCCTATTTTCTTTGGAACAATGATTTAACAGCAACACAGACTTTGCAGAAGCTGTTCAACATTCTCAGTTCTCAGCTCCAAAAATGGTAGGGTGGTGCCTCTCGTACCTAGGGTGTAAGGACTACATACACCGACGCACTGTCAGTCCTGAAGCTCATTGTAAACAGTCTCCCCAGGCATCAAGATCCCTGGTCCAATTAACGATTGTTCCGCAGTCAATTATAGAGGTAAATCTTTTCAGTAGCTTTGAGCAATACTATGGCTATCTGGTCGTTTAATGCTGCACCTTCTGACCCTAAATGACTGTATTATGCCAGGTCTATCTAGGTTCCTCTCCCCAACAAAATACCCTGATTTTTCTTTGGCCTTACCTCCTCCTCATCTTAATTTTCATAGACTTGTCCTCTGAAATCTTACCTCCCCGCTTCTTGGTTCTTGATATCAGCCTGACAACAATACCCACTTCCATCTATGTTCCTACCATCGAGGACCGTTCCGTTACTGGTCGTTATTGTTCAGTAGCATCAAGAAAGCTTGAGTGTGCCATATAGCAAGCCTTGTGCAAACACCTAGAAAGTTACAGTGTCTGTCCCAGGAAGCTCAAAGAATATAAAGGCAAGATAGGGAGAGGGAATAAGAGCAAAGTGATTCAGTCCAGCCCTATAGTACGGCAATGGCTGATCCCAGAACACAACCTGCTTTTCTGAAGTTCCTGGTTAGTACAGTGGGTTGCACAGTCTCTGAAGCTCTTGGGATATTGGGTTAACAGCACTGCCAAATTGTGTTTGTTTCCAAACATACAAGAATGTGAACAAAAAATGTATTTAAATCTCTCTGTGACTCAGCTTCTCTAACAAGTGGGAGAACAAATACTTTTTTCATTCATTACACGCTGATTCATCTTTATTTAGAGGGCAAAATCTTTATAGTAAAGAAGCCTGGTTTTCATCAGGTTTGTGCCCAGGACCTAGTATAGTGGAGTCGGAATGTTTCAATGGGACCAGTAGGTGCTATTATAACACTGTTATACATAAAGACAAGTCAGGATATAACAGATTTGAGCAAATACAAGGAAAAAAAAATTCTTCACTACAATTTAATTGTTTTGTTCCACCTCCATTAATTTGCTCCATTAATGCTTTGCTCAGAGAAAATGCCTCACTCCCTGCAAGTGTTAAAGTGCTACGGACTAAATGCTTTCAGAGAAGGAGAAAAAAAACAGTCGTCCTTTAAGGATTAACAGCTTCCAGCATGCTAACCCCCAACAGTTCACCCAGTTGTGTTCTTGGTGTGGAGAAGGATTGTCTGTAAAGGAATTAAAACACTTCCAGCCCTGTTGACACCATGAACCAAAGAGCGGGGGTGGGGTGCGGAGGAAGTGTTAGAAGTCAGAGTCTGCTGGAGAAAGTGTGAACAAGCCAATTAAATCCTGACACTTCTGGACAAACAGGTCTCTTAGGAAGAAAGAGATTAGCACCTCCTATTCATCAACAAGCAGCAGCCGGCCTGGGCTGACTGCAGGCACTCAGGCAGCAGAAGCTTTTCAGGAGCTGTAGGACTGCCTAAGGTATCTCAAGTAGCAATGCACAGGAATGCCTGCCCTGCTGTTATCCTTGGATGAAGGTCCTTGCCACCGCTCCAGCAGAACAGCAGCTGGCACTGTAACGCGCTACAGTTTGCCTTTTTGCAGCTTAAGTGTGGGTGAAGAAAAACAGGTGAGAGAGGATAGTTGTTGAAATCGCTGCCGCACTGTTGTTCTGCTTAGTCAAGTCATTCCCTACTTTACCACCAAGCTTGCATTAGTTATGCCTATTACCCTCGCCAATAGTGCAGCAGATTTCATCCACTCATTCTGTTGTCCTTTCTTCAAGTCTACGCTCAACAGAACAACAACAAAAAGACAGCCACAAGCACCTCAAGTCTTTGAACAAATCTGGACCTGGGCATTTCTTCTGGCCCATTATGGATCTAGGGACAATTTGAAGTTTGGTCAAAAATCACCATGATGCATGCATTAAGGCTCTGCTGGATCTAGAACTCCAAAAAAGCCCTGTGGACCTGTGAGTTGGGCTTTTAAAGGTCCCAGTTTAAAAAGAAAATCGTGATAGTAATGGCAGTGGAGCGTGAAAACATGCAAACATGCAAACCAAACCACGTAAAATTTCTCAGTTAGGATCCTGTAAATGAGGCACCCAAAGTACTAGGAACTGCTGAAACTTCTTGGACACACTTCACTTCCAATTACACTTTTATTCCAAGAGTACAATTCCCCTGATGGCACCCTGTTGTTCACCACTGCAGTCTTTTATAAACTGCCACTTTCTACTTGTTTGCATAACAGCACTTGCAAATCTAGCCACAAGTTTGACAAGGCTCAGTAAAACCAGAGCTCCAAGATGAATGGTTCCATGTTTAACTAACCAAACTAAGTTGCCAAAACACGAGGAGGTGACACAGTTACGAGAACAGCAAATACATACTTTTTTTTTTTTACTAAAGAGTAAGGTGCTGACAACCCAGATTTAAAAACCTGGTCATTTTGAGACTTCCTACTCCTCTCTTCTTTGCCTTTCAGTTTCACACCAGCCTTGGGCTGCCTAATGCCACCAATATAGAAAACATCCTAGATGACCTTTTCCTGTCATTGAATTAGTTACTACTGAACGCACACACACATCCCTAAACAGTCATTACCTAGATTAGACTGTGTAAAAACCAGAATTCAAAATCCATGCACAGGTTAGTTGAGGAATCTTGAAATAAGTGGAATTTCATTTAACTCAGCTCAACAACCAAAACCTGTGAATTATCTTTTTGTGCCCCAATTCAGATGCTATATAGCTCTGGTTGTGACTGGAGGTGTGAGTTCAATTTCTGATTTAGGTCTCCAGTGAACCTTCTACAACTTGAATTAAAAGGGCATGCACCATTTCACTGTTTCCTTGAACCCCTCCACACCTCATTCCCTTGGTTTTGACATAATGCCAGAGAAAGCAGAAGGATGGAGAATTGCGTTATTAATTTGAATAGTCAGGAGGAAGCAAGAAGCCCAAGCTGCTAGCTACTAATGAGAGCTGATTGAATGCTTGACATTTGCTATGGCTAACCAACACATGAATTCATTTTTCCTGTGTTCATGTTCCTTTGGGGTTCACTTCCTATGAACAGTCCAGCTGACCAGCTTCTTGGCAGGAAAAATCCCAGAAGCAGCCAAGTTCTAAAGAAACATTTAAATACTCGTGGAAAAGGAATTTTCAGATTGTCAAACTTGAGTTTCATCCTAGCAAACAGGTCCTCAGTGCTGCTGTATGTGTTCATCTAATCACGGCACAGAAAGATGCCACATGATCAACCTACCCAACCAAAATTTGATGAAATCAGTTCAATTCTAAACTTTGAGTGTTTATACTCTGATGATCATAATTTGCCAACAATTATTAAATTTAACAATTTTTAAAAATACTATGTTCTGGAGGACCAGAAGCTATTTACAAAGATGAGTCATCTTTTAGAAAAATCTCACCACCAACCTGAGCTCCATTCACAGACACAAAATCTTTTCACTTCCTTTTCGTGACTGCAATGTTAACCAACTGGAATGGCACATCACTGAGTAGTAACATTGACCTAAAATACTGACATTTTTGCTCTGTAATATGGGCTCAGACAGACTTCATTTGCATTTTTAACCCTTGATGTCATCTCAAAATTCTGTGTATTTGTGCTGATGAAGGACACAAGATATTTTCCTTAGCGCCACAGGAGCCTTTCGGAAGTGGTTGGGACTATATTCTGGGAACACAGATAGAATAAGAAGAACCCTACTTCACAATATGGCTGCTCTTACTTCGCTAATTTGAGAGAAATACCTTAACTGTAGATAGATACCTGAACTGTAGATAGACAGTGACCTTGGGTAGTGAAGCAGATAGATTTTCCATGTCCAACCTGAGAAGCTATTTCAACACCTGTTTTGAAGCTCTCTGAAGTTAAAAATTATCCTTTCTTTAAATCCACAGACATTGGATTACGTGAATACAAACAACGGGAAGAAGGTGTCTTTCAGTATGTACACGACTCCCGTAAAGTAACTGTCTTTCAGTTGAACCAAAGGCCTTCTATATCAGAGATCATTAAGAAAAAAATGAGTTACTTTGGTCTGTTCAGTATTTTGATTTAAAACCTTCAAAGTCTTTCTCCTTAGGGCCTGTATTCACCGGGTCTCACTGTGTTTGGGTCTTTTCCCTTCTCCTCACGCATTTAATCACAACATTACTAATAAAAACAAAAAAGAAACTCTAGCTGGGCCTTGCATGATTTAGGTACCAAGTAAACAGTACTTAACAGTTCTAATTGAAGGTCAGTAAATCCCCAAGAGATTAAATGAATCCTGCAGTGAGATGTGTAAATCTCAATGCCTTTTACGGCGTCCCAGCCAAGATCCTGTGCTCGGTTGTGCAAGACTTAATAAATGTGGTATGCACTTAATCAAAACCATTTTGCCACCAAAGGGGCAATGGGTGTAAATCACAATTACTCTTGGCACTAAACCACTGGCACAAAGAGGCCCACCGATGCCAAATATCATCAGGGGCTGACTTCTAGCGCCTAGTTAGCTGTCTGGCACTGCTTGCAGGTCTAAACGCCCATTTTGCTGCTCGGCAGGGGGAAATCCAGATGGGGAAAATAAAATGCTAAAAAGGATAGTGAATGCATAAGGGTTTTGCTTCTCTCCATCTAGCTCTGTGCTTGCCCTCTGCCAGCTCTCACCCCAATTTAGCAACTATTAATAAGCTAAAGCATGGAGCTTTGGCAACAGCCTAGCTCTTTGCAGCTAAACCTTAATAATCCCATCAAAGTTCATGTTCCAAATTGTATTTCAAGGTTTAATAGCTGGTGCACTGAGAATACTCTGGAAAAAATCTTTGAGAAGTTGGTTTCTTTTAGCCAGTCAGGAATCCAGAGTGGGCAAAGGAAGAGTGAGCCACTGATGGCTTATGATGGTCATCACCTTTGACCTTTTACCTGTGCCTACTTCAGCTACCAAGATAGAATTATGGGACAAAGACACTGGATTCCCCAAGACTGTAATAATGTATAAAAATAGGTGAAGACAAAGAATGGAGGATCTAACACTCAGCTCCAGCACTGCAGAAGTTGAAAACTGCTACAGAATAGAAGACGCCAGTTTACCAGAGTTACTATAAAAGAGAAAGTCATGATGATGCCAAGCAGCAGGGAAAACACAAGAGAACCCCAGACAAAGCCATAGAGCTACGTAACAGCTGTAAGAGAAGGAAACCCCTTAGTACTCCAGCAATGAAACTGGAAAGATAGATGAGCTCTAGTAATGCTATTAAGTAGGAAAACATTTGGGGCTAATAAAGCAGATTCAATCCCTAATTCAGCTGTAATCTTCAAATCTCTCGGTACTTTCGTTTCCCAAAGGGCTGATCCCTGTATCTGTTCTAGTAACTTAACAAGATTTTTTGCATGGCACAGCAGGTGAGATACATGTTGCCTAGCTTTCCAAGTCTTAATTGTAAGCATTAATTCTGAGCTAGACGTTGTGAAACAGGGATCTTGGACACAGCTGATTAATTACTCTCAGAAACAATTCAGTGGTTCTCTCCCTTCATTATAAAGGAGCCTACGGTAACTGCTTGAGACAGACTAAAAGCGAGACACACAGGGCAGACCAGAATCGCACTGCCTATTTCTTCCTGTATGCTTGTACTGTGATCATCAATAGGTTCATAGGACTTGATCATAACCTCTAGACCAGAAGTTACTAAAAGGCTACAAGATAGGGTTGGGACAGAACTGGAGTCAAGTGACGAAAAGAAATCCAAAAGGTTATGCTAGCATTCGATATCATGAGCACTTCTGAACTGGCGCTTACAACTCAAAATACTGGAGTGCCACTGCTCTACGTAGAACTATTACAGGGCATATTCGGAATGGATCTTGGCAATGTCACATCCATGCAGAAGGAAAGTAATATAATAATTTTACTGCATTATGTGACTATGCTGCACCGTGACCCCAGAGGAGAATGAGTGGTATTATGTGTCAGTGCCTCACGCAAACACTTCACCTGTCTAACAGCACCTTTCGTGCCAAATACACAAATCTTTTACCCCGTCCACTTCTTACACATCATGTCCTTTATGTACAATGTTGGGCCTAACTGGGATGTGGCTTGGTTTAAAGTACTGAAGACATTTATGCCTTCCAGAGATGCCTTCTCCAGGTGTGTAGGGATAGCACTGCAAGACCATGCATTCATTCACCTCTCTTGCCCACAAACCTCTCAATTCTGTAAAGTTGTTCTTCCCTACTGACACACAGTTGTGAAACTGCAGCTGATTTATACTGGTAGCTCATTGGAAGTCAGGAATAAAGGGATTCTCCAGCAACACAGTTGGTGGATTGGGACAATATGATTCTCCTCCCGTCAGCCAGCAGCAAATAGCTAAAAGCATACAAGTTGCCCTTACCTTCCTGCTTTCATTGTTTTCCTTGTCACCTGTCTCACTCTACCACTTCCTCTCTCTTTCGCCTCTCCTGCAGTCACATGCTCATTTCTTTATTTTCTACAAGCTTCCCCTCCCTTCATCATTCCTCCTTCTAAGACATTGTCATACTTTTTTCTCCATTCTCCTCCTGACTTGTCCTGTGCTGTTCTTATTTCCCAATCTTTCACATTGTAGTTTCCCTTTCTTCCCTCTCTCTACTTTTTGCTCTCTCTCGTTCTCCCCCCTTCGCATTATCTTACTTTTCCCTTGTACCTTCTTTCTCTCTCTTCTCCTCCCCCCGTGTGCCTGGAGCTTGAGCAGAAAGTCGGCTGGAGCCTTAATTGCTGCTCCCCTGCCTGACATCAATTGGAGATGACATCTCCTGAACACAGAGCTGCAGCCATGCTTTTGCATATTCCCTCTGTCTGAGTGCATCAGGAGAGATGTCACAACCAGAAAGCTAGAAGCCATCGAAGAAGCAGGGAGCCACAGAGATCACTATAAAGCTAGCATGAAACATTGAAGAGGTTGGTAAACTCGCTTCCACAACGGGTTCTTCCAGCGCTTTCTGCACTGTTGGTCTCAGGCTCAGAGCATTTACAGGAACTGACATTTCAAAAGTTGCACAGCAATGTTACAGCAGGGTTTTTAAACAAAACAAATGTTTGTGTTCAACTCCATTACAGCTTTGTGTCTCCCTGTGGGAGGGTGACTTTCCAGTAATCGAGCAAAGATGCTATTTCATAGCATAGGGGACACTGAGTACTTGCACCGTTTTAGACCTAATCTTTGACTGTGAAAATGAGATGTTCACAACACAGAGGAAAGCAACAGTGTAGGCAGCTGTGTCAATGCACTCCATTTAAAGACCTGAGACAGGAGCTTCCATGCATGCCTTCCCCAGAAGACGCAGACCATTTGCACTTCAGCCCTCACTCCTGCACATGGCCTTCCCTCAAACACTTAACTAAAATACAGTTTGTTACAGTATCAGCATCTTCCCCCCTATTTCTTCTCTAGTCTCTCAGCATTTGCTATTCAACTCCTTAACCCCACTTTAATCCTGCAGATACACTTTTCCCCAGATCTGCAGTCAAGATCTGTGAACTACATAAACACCAGGATGTCGGTTTGGTTCACATCAGCACACTACAGAGAACTTCCAGCAGTGGCTGGAAGTTTTCCCACTGAAACTCCCCTGTAGCTCATGTAAAACAGTGCCTGAGCTTTGACCCTCAGAAATATTAGGTGTAGCAATCTAAATTGTATAGGGGAGCATAAACAGTAAGGAAATCCTGATGTCCAAGTCCTGAGCAGGAGTATTTCTTTTTTATTGTCCTTTGTTCACGTGCATAACCAGGCACACCAATAGCTGTTGTCCTTTTGGTCTGTAAAGTACCAACTTCAAGTGCTTGCACAGAACAGTATTTCTCACCAAACGAGCAAACACTTTGCAGCAATTAGAGATTCTATATTCTGTTTCATGGCTTTATCTTAATTCAAAACTTCTTGATGTCTACTTGATTTCTTCTTCTCCTTCTAAGAGCCTGCTATATATTCTCCACCAAATGGGTGAGTTGAATGGAAGACTACTGTTCAAATCTTCGACCTTATCTGCATGCTTCATTTCAGAACTCAAGTTCAAAGACATCAAGGCCTGTCCTGTCCACAGAAGCTCAGCATCCTTCACACACATTTTTAAAATGCACCACCGCCAAACACATACAGGAGCACATAACATTCACTTCCATATGCATCAGCAACTGCATGTGGTTCACATCCCATGAGAGTCAAGAGTGCAGTTTAGAGCAAGAAATTTGCTTTATTTGGTGCCTCCAAGAGATTTATTTCAGTATTTTATCTGAAATGGACTCCAATTGTCACATTTTTAAAGATCAAAATAATAAAGAATGGATAATTCAATTTTCTTACTAAAACCAGTGTCAAAACACGAGTTTCAGTTAACCACCAGAAAGCAAGAGTTTCTTTCATGATTTTCATATTTCAGTCCTTTTACTTTTCTGTGTTTTCTATTTTATTAAACAGAGCCAATACCATTAAGAAACAGACCATGCTGTGCAGGCATAACATGGCTAAATGTGTACAGATCAGAAAGGGCTTCACAAAGCCAGGTAAGTATCCCTAGCACCATACTCCATATGAAAACACTGAGCACCAAGCAGGGAAATCAATGTGCTGTACGACCACAGGCAAGTTAAGAACTCATGTTTCCTGGCTCACAAGTCACTACTAGTTCTCATCATACAGGCACCAAAAATTGCTTCATTGCACAGAGACTTGGGACTGAAGCGAGTGTTTTGAATTGTGCAAGTTTTTAGTGTCTGCCCTCCACTACAATTCACAAGCACAGCTTTATAATAAAGATTATCCAAATACAGTTAAAATATTTGCAAAGTACTTTAAGTGCATCTACCTTATCTAGCTTCTAGCTAGCTATTCGATAGCTATTCTCCACCTTCGCTATGTTCTGATCAGTTTCAGATGGACTTTACTATTCGTAATAAAAATCAGCAGCAGATTTATGCAGTTCTGTGTTACTAACAAGCTTAGACCATGTATATTATGAATATTAAAAAAAAAAAAAAAAAAAAA
>Ga0065711_1033398_pt1 | contig 25574 bp, 15 predicted proteins | sample Hoacrofraction12_FD_59098 | JGI IMG/M metagenome (GOLD analysis project Ga0065711, IMG submission 59098) | Hoatzin crop microbial communities from Cojedes, Venezuela - Epithelial fraction 12 v2 (version 2) | ecosystem: Host-associated > Birds > Digestive system > Esophagus > Crop | place...
TTTAAACTAAAACAGGGTAGGTTTAGGCTGGATATAAGGAAGAAATTCTTTACAATGAGGGTTGTGAAACACTGGAACGGGTTGCCCAGAGAGGTAGTGGAGGCCCCATCCCTGGAAACATTCAAGACCAAGTTGGACAGTGCTCTGAGCAACCTGATCTAGTTAGCGGTGTCCCTGCTTGCTGCGGGGGGGTTGGACTAGATGACCTCTAGGGGTCCCTTCCAACCCAAAACTTTCTATGATTCTATGATTCTATGACCCATACTGGAGCAATCTGTTCCTGAAGGACTGCACCCAATGGAAAGGATATATGGAAAGGACCCACGATGGAGCAGTTCATGAAGAACTGTAGCCTGTGGGAAAGACCCAGGCTGGAGAAGTTCACTGTGTCCCGTGGGAGGAGCCCCACAATGGAGCAGAGGAAGAGTGGCAGAAGGAAGCAGCAGCAGAGACAATATGCAATGAACTGACCACAATCCCCAGTCCCCATCCTGTTGCACCTCTTGGGGGGGAGGCAGAGAAAACCAGGAGTGAAGCTGAGCCCAGGAAGAAGCGAGGGGTTGGGGAGAAGGTGTTTAAGATTTGGTTTTATTTCTCATTACCCTAGTCTGATTTGATTGGCAATAAATTAAATTAATTTCCATGAGTCTGTTTTGCCCAGGAAGGTGATAGCCGAGTGATTACCCTGTCCTTACCTTGATCCACGATCCTTTCATTATATTTTCTCTCTCCTGTCCAGCTGAGGAGGGAGAGTGATAGAGCGGCTTGGTGGGAACCTGGCAGCCAGCCAAGGACAACCCACCACAACTATTAATAAGAGTATTTGCCACAGTCAAATGTCTTGACTGTCTGAATCAGATCCCAAACACAGTCTCAGTAGGACCTTTCTGACAATCTGTCCTGAAATAAATTCTGACCTCAGTCCATTCTTTTTCATTTGTGCTATTTCCTTTTTGGTTTTCAGCCTCATTTGTGTATGACTGTATCTTACTATGCTTGTCATATTAGTACATTTTGGCAACAGGATTTACTCTTCAAAAGGTATTTTCCAGTCACCAAAACTGTTCAACAACACTTGTGCTACCATAATTCAGTCTGAATAATGGTGTCCAAATGCAAGCTGTTCCCTTGTTTAGATATCCTATCACTACTTATTCTGCCTGTCTGCCATTCTGATCAGTCTTATCGCCCAGCTTTTCCCTCAGTTTTTTTCTGTATTAGGTGTAGTTCCTCATACTATTAGGGTAAAGCATCAGGACTCCCCAAGCTGCATCTGTTTTGTCCATGACAGTAACTGGTATGTAGTCTCCCTCTGTTTGTGTCAAAGAATGAACCTTTTAATCCTGTTTTCTTACCCTGCCCTGCCGAGGAGGGAGAGTGAGTGAGCAGCTGAGTGGTCCTTTGGCTATCTACCAAAGCTAACCTACTACCTGAGCCAAGATCTCCACTGTAGTATGCGGTGGGAAACATGAGATAAGGGGCATACATTGATACAAGAGAGGTTAAAACTGGATATGCACAGAAACTTTCACCATGAGGACAGTTGTGCAGTGGAACAGGGTTCTAGAGAGACTGTGGGATCTCAGACCTTGGAGGATTTCCTGAGCAACTTGGTCTGATTTCATGGGTCACCGTGCTTCACGCAGAAGGTTGAACTAGATGACCGTCAGATGCCCCATCCAACCTGAGTTATCCTGTGATTCTGTAATTTTCTCTCCTCACTTTGCGATCTCATAGATTTCTCCTCAGTCACAGTAGCCTCATTCCTAGAAAGTTATTCAGCTAAGGGTGAGTCTCTGTGGATATTTTTTCATATAATTTGTACCAGTGGTCAGATATCCTAAAAGATTCCTTAAAATACTATCTTTTTAGGTGCCTGTTGAATATGGTTATCGTTTCTCTGTGGGGAATTACAGTCAGAATAAACCCCTCTGGTCTCTGTCATTGATTGATAGAGGCCTCTCTCTTTGAGAGAGTAATTTAGGTCTACCTCCCTATGGTGTATTTTCATTCAGTACTGGGAAATATGTTTTCACACTTTTCATTGAAAAGGGGAGAGACAATTATTTTACTTTAAGAGGTGGCAACCATTTGAAGAAGAATGAGGTTCTTCTTGCTTGTAGATTAAGTGCTGAACTTGTTTTTCCTATGCTGAGTTGTACACATCCATGTTCTTCTGATTCTCCACCTTTGATTTTTTATTGGTGGTGTGGTTTAACCCAGTGGGCAGCTGAACACCACACATCCATTCACTCACTCCCTCACAATGGGATGGGGGAGAGAATCGAAAAAAGATCAAACTTGTGGGCTCAGATTAGGACAGTTTAGTAGGACAGAAAAGGAAGGAAAAATCATGCTGCTGCTGCTGCTGCTAATAGTAATGGAGGTAGTAATAATAACAATAATTAAACATGCAAAACAAGTGATGCACAATACAATTGTTGATCCACAATACAATTGTTCACCACCCACTGACCAATGCCCAGCTAGTCCCCAAGCAGCAGCTGCCGTCTCCAGCCAGCTCCCCCAGTTTATATGTTCAGAATGACGTCATATAGTATGGAATATCCCTTTGGCTAGTTTGGATCAGCTGTCCTGGCTGTGTCCCCTCCCAGGTTCTTGTACACCCCCAGCCTACTCGCTGGCAGGACCATATGAGAAGCTGAAAATTCCTTGCCTTAGTGTAAGCACTGCTTAGCAACAACTGAAACATCAGTGTGTTATCAACATTATTCTCATCCCAAATCCAGATTACAGCTCCACACCAGCTACTAGGAAGAAAATTAACTCTATCTCAGCTGAAACCAGGACAGCAGGCAGTGATAAAACTCAACGAGGAAGGTTTTACATAGAGTCAGATAACTTTGATGGTGAAAAGATAACAAAAAGGAAGACGTTACCTTCTAACTTTTGTTTAGACACGGGTCAGATTTGCAGAAAGCAATACAAGTACTAGCTCCAGAGAGCGATGGAAAGCTTAATCTTTAGCAATTGATTCAGGAAGATTGTAAGTATGAAAGCTTCTAGATCTACTCTGGAAGTTCCTAAAAAAGGAGGCAGCTTCATACCGAATAGTGAGAGTACAAGAGGGTGTATCTGAACAATAAAGCTGACCCACTCTAGAACTTCTGTCCAGGTCATCCATACTACAGGTAGAGATAATCCCTGGAAGCTTCCTGGCTCTGATGTAGAGCAAAATTAATAGCTGCCAGCTGGAGAAATCCTAGTGTGGGAAAGAACTTAATTCACTTTGCGACATGCATCCCACAGACACTACAGATGCAAGACAGAGGCCAAGCCTGGTGACCACACAGAACCAGGTCATTACAAGTGTATCCAAAAGCAATTAAGTAGCTGGTCACTAGCAGTGCATCACCTGCTCATATGCATTTTGAATCTTGGTAGGTTTTTATTCTGTCATTAGACAATTCCTTAAATCTGGTCTGATTCATGATTTGGTAGGCTTTTTTCAAGATTCAGGAATAAGAGACAAAGAATCTGTGGAAAAATAAAAGTTTCACTGCAATAATCCTCTTGTCAAGACTGCAGCATGAAATTCTTGGAAAAGGAAGTGATGGAGTTTGGACATAGATTAGAATTCAGTTGCTGTGTCAGAGCAGTGAAGGAATTCCCTACCTGAGAGCATTTTAAAGTCAGAGAAAAACATCAGTATTATCCAGAAAGGTCACTAAAATAAACAAGTCAGAATTCTGGAAAGAATAAGTCTTTGATAATGTCCTCCCTGGAAAGGTCAGACAAGCTCTCTGCATTGGTCTCTTATTCCCCAGAAGACTTTGACAGTATTTTCACTTGGTATAAATTGGTATAACTCTGCAAAAGCTACTAAGAATTTGCCCTTTATGCCAGCTAAGGACAAGCCCCAATTTGCCAAACATGGGCAAGCTGTGGCTGCATCAAAATCATAATATTTTTCTTCTAAAGTAACTGGGTTTTCTTGCACATATGCCACTTGTACAACTATGTAATAATGGCAACTTCCTGCAATATAAAAATACTGTGTCAAAGAGGATGAAATTTAAATCTTACTTTTTGTGTGCCCTGCTGTACTGCATGATCCGTAAGGTGCAAAACGTTCAAGTTTTCCAAATGAAACTACTTCTGAGTATGCATACAACATTGGAAATATTTCTAAAAACCACAAGATAGTTTTAATGCTTCTCTTAAAGTATTTGAGCATGCAGTGAGGACATTCTCTTGCCCTGAAAGACAGAATACTCTCTTTTGAGCCTAGGGGAGCCAACTGGAGGCGATCAGGGAAGCAGAGACACGGGTGACTCCTTCAGGGACAGACAGAAGTCACTCTTGAAGGCTTTTAGTTGCTGAAGAGAAATGATACACCAGCATAAAACATAAAGCTGGAGAGTTCTAGGATGAGATGGTGATGAGGAGAAGATGAGCAATGTGAGACGAGCAAGAGATAAGACTTGGAAGCCAGTTTGAATAATTAAACATGGGAGAATAAATATCAACCAAAAACTTACATTGCATTTTGAACTTCATTGAGTAACTTGTGCAGGACCAGCCAAAGGAGTGGGATAACACAATTAGTATTTCAGTGGGTGACAGAGAAAAAGTTACAGAGAAGAGAAGTTTCCTGTTATTAGGAACTAGGGAAATATTTAAGTTTGATGTAGTCTGCATCAGAAAGATGATATCATAAAAGATCTTCACCTTCAAATAAAAATTGAGATAGAAGTTCATAAAATGATAAAGCATATGAAGCAAAGAAGAAGCAAACATGAGCAGTTTCAAGAAATAAAGACCCATTTAATCAGGGCATTTAAACATAAGTAACCAGACCAAGACCAAATATATATATTCCTGCATAAAATCCAGAAATCTAAAAATAAAAAAGATGTACCACATAGTCTTTTACTAAAAGAAAATATTCGTATCTTTGATTTGTAAGGTAGCTAGTGAGACACTGAATTTTCAAGACGTAAACAATATAGCAATGACCGTGTAAGTAGTACTGATGAAACATCATCCCTGCACATTAAACCCCCCTGATGTTTCAGGAAGAATATAATAAAACGAGCACAGAGAGAATCTGCTCCTCATAGCCTCCACAGGAAGGATATGAACAATATTTTTTCTCTAAACAGAGGTATACCTTTATACTCAGTATGCTCAACACCTTACCCCCAGCCTTCCTCTGGGCGAGTGGGATTGTAGGCAGACATGGACTTGGGAACTGACTGAGGCTTACGCTTAAACATACAGAAATAAAGGCGGATGCTACTAGCACAGGGGTAGCTGATGACTCCTGGTCGAGAATGGGAACCTTTTCAAGGCCAGGACAAGTCTTTATTTGTCTGAATAACAGCCACACCGCTGGGACCTTTACAGGCTACATCAATGGTAGTCAAGAGGGCATGGGAGGCAGTGCAGGTTCACACTGTAAGTAGCTGGCAGAGAGGGCAGAGTGGCCAGCAGGCTGTGGTCCCTTCTGCCAGTATCAAATATAAGAAAATAAGCTACATACTTATAAATGTCTAATGATGAGAGGCAACCGATGTATCCCAGACAGCAAGCTGCTACTATTCTTTTAGCTCGTGGTCCCGTGTTACATATAAATGTGTACCTATACATGCACACAGTGAATTAGCATCTATAGAATACCGTAATAAGCCATAATATGAACTAAATGACTCTATAGTGCAGCTCAGGAAAAGACTATTCACTAATCAAGCATATAATTACTTAACTTTCATGCTTATTACATGGCCAGTCAGTTAGTGGCACTGTATCAGCAAAGGGAAGAAGCATTTTGTCAAGAGCTGTCCGGAAAGTGCAAAGGGACTTGTTTAATGAACGATGCCACAGCAGATAAACTGCTTACGCAGTAGCAGTTTTGTCTGTTTGTTTTTCCAGCAGTTTATCAACATTTTTGTTCACAAGCTAACCTGGGGAATTACAGAGTGGCTAGTGAGGTGTGAAAGCAAACACAAAATCTTCTTCAGGGATCTGCTATAAAACCCACACTTTCTCAAAAATATTTTTGAGTTTCTTTTCATGTGGTGATAACAAAAGATCAAAAAAAATCTTTAATCAGGAAAAATTGTCAGAGATCAGAGGAAACCATTTTCCAGTGAGATTAGCAGCTCTACTCTGAACTTTTCTACAATGACAGCATATAAAGTAATATTAATACATATATTAACACCAGCATATCAACTCAACCACATCAGACACTTAGGACTAGGTTGTGCTGTTATGCAGCCTAGACACTCATGAATAACACCACATTTCCTCTCCCACCTCCAGTCTTGTGTTTGAGTAAGAATCATGATTAGGTAGGATACAGATCCTTGCTATTTCTTAACAGATTTGAAGAGTGCAAGGCTTGCATTTTCATTGTTTGCCACTGAAATTGCAAGAGTTAGTTAGAAAAACCCATTATCAACACTGAAACTGAAGATTTTGTTGTGGTCAAGGGCTCCTAAAAGTTGGGATTTTAAAGAAAAAATTCCAATTACTGTAAGAACTACTGGCACTGAAAAGTGTTTATTGAAACTGAAGAGACAAAAAAGTCCTGCGAAGCCAATGTACTCCAGGCAAAACTGGAGAAGTCTTGCAATGCTTGATTGCAGGAGTAGCACCGTTTAAACAACTTACATATACGTGTCGTCACAATTAGTATATCTCCTGATTAAGTGTATATCCACACATGCTATTTTCTCCTTAAACAGGGATTCTTTGACAGTGGAGAAGAATCAGATAAGACTACTCTATTCATTAATAAAAGTGTAGTGCCAGGGCACTGGCTATGTATGAAACTGTCATCTGTTCATGGGAGCCAAATATTTTTCATATTTAAAATTTACTGCAACGAAATAATTCATGTTTATCTCAGATACCTGGACTCTGTGGCTACCTATCTACTAGTACCTTAAATACGCTTAGGATGTTTCCTAGTGATAAGGACAATTGGCATGAATTGATTCAAATACATACTAATAAAACCTCTAATCCTCCATTACAGGGTGCCTGCATGCAAACTGCCTGCTGAGAAGGATCCCTGGTGCATGCTAACTCCTGAACAGTTCCCCAAAATTGCTCAGGTGGCCACTAATCAGGCTGTGGCCAAAAGCATGGCCAGGGACTGCTATGACAGCTTACCTATATACTTGATTGAATTCCAGTCCCTAGAACACTTTCTGGTGCTGTTTATCAGTCTAAATGGAGCATAAATATAATTATGTCAGTATAAATGTAACCTCTGTGTTTTGCAACAAGAAGTCTGGGTTTTATGTTTTATTTTTTTCTTGTGAAGTCATGGTTTGATAGAAAGCATGGCACTGGAAGAACTAGAGTAGAAAGAAACTGGAGCTGCCAAAAAAAAAAAAGCAACTTTCTAAAGAATTTGGGGGAAAGTTAAAAAAAAAAATCTCATTTTGATTGAAACCCTAATCTCTAGTTTCTTTGCATAAACAAAATGCCTGCAACAATCCCTTGAATTCTGCTCACTTATGCAGAGCCCGTTAGAAAGAAAACAGAAGAACTGTCATGGTCTCCTCCATTTTACAAGACAAAATAAAGTTTAAGATTATACTTATAATTTAAATTATGAGTATATTATAAAATTTGCAATATCATGCAGTGTATTCTGACCTAAATGCTGGGACATCCAAAGAGTATGAGCCAAGCAATCTGGGCCTCATGTAATTCCTTATGACCCTCAATTCAAGACTGCTTGGAGTTCGTTGTGTCACTATTTGAAGTTGGGAGCCATGCTTTCCATTGCTCAGGGATGGTGCACTACATATTTACACAGCAAAATTACTAGTTTCTTAAAGTATCTCACTGCTTTCAGTGGGGATGCATTCAGATGTTATTTTAATAATTGGGCTGAATACTTGGATTGCCCTTTTTTTTTAAGATTAAAATTGAGGTTTGCAAAGGCATGTTGGTATATAACTCCTTTAGGAGTTAAGCATTTATTCCTGCTGGGAAAGAAGAACTGAAATAACAGTTACAGACATAAATCTGTTTCTTAACATCTGAGAAACAACAACTGACAATCAATCTGACAGTCTCAAGACAGTGTGCGTAACAGTCCAAAATGAGCGCTGTTATCTAGGTGGTAGTAAACAGTTTTTTCACTGCCCATATATCTGATGACATGATGTAAATGTCTTGCCTTTGAAACCTCATTTGTAATTGAACTTTGCATTATACCGTTCCCTGGTGGCATAATATTCAGCATAAGTAGCAACTTATGGGCTTGTTCTCAAGCTGCATGCATTTTAAATATACAGACTCATTAGCGTAAGGGAACGACACCTCACTCGCTGAGTATCCACATTGTTCAGGTACAAAATCAGTGTTTTAAATGCTACGGAGTCTCAGTTCCCACAGGACTGTGCAAATTTGCGCTTTCAATGCTATGGCGTTTTCCCTGGAAAACTGAATTGTCCCATATGGGTTTCAGCCCAGCGGTACCTGAGGAGTGTACAAAGCTACACAAAGTAATTTAATGTACTGTGACTTATTTAATCTGCTTTAATGTTAACATGATCATTTGTTTTATGTTCCTTCCAAGCCTGTTACATCATGTGTTCTCTTTCCCTCAATATAAGTTAGAGATGTACTTGTTAATCCTTCAGCAGTGCTTTTGTTACTGCTGCGTCCAGGTAGGTAAAAAGATTTTGATTATTCTCTGTGTGTTTTTGGAGTATTTGTCAGTTCCCCAGGCTGATTGGCACTCATTTGTGTAAGAATGGAACTGGGACAACACTTGAGGTCATGTTTTCACAAATATTTAGGTACTGAAAGAGGCAAGCAAGCACACAGTAAAATCTACACACTAGTCAAAATAGATTAAGTACCAGGTTCACTAACAGATGAAGACATTGACAGCTGATGAGGAGTATGATGACCTCAAAACAGCATGCTGTACCAGGGAATGCCCAAGATAGGCAAAAGGAATTGCTGAAGAGAAGAGAATAGCTGAAATATAACCTACCGTCTGCGTTTCATGTGTTACATTCTTCTCTACACGGTGGCTAAACTACACCTGAGGTCTGAGAAGTAAGTTTGATTCCTTGAGTTGTATGTCCTTTCTGCTAATTCTAGTTCTCTTACATATCTCAGCTGTGGAATTTACTGTCAGAAGATACTGTGGATGTCAAAAGTTTACACACACTCAGAAAGCAATTAGACAAATTTATGGGAGGAAAATTCATTCAAGGGTTGTTAAGCACAAAGTGTGTCGGAGCCACAGAGTGATGGAGGCTGGAAGAGTATGTCAGGGAGATATAACTGTATGTGCCCCCAGTGAATTTTATTACTGTTTTTTTTCTTTTTCCTAGCTATCTGCTTTTGACTGCTTTGATAGAGAAAATGTTGGGCTAGAACGGCTTTTGTATGCCCCATTATGGCCATTCTTACATTCTTCTGTCAGGAGTTAAGAGCACAGCATTGCAGCACAACGGGCTTAGACAGCTAAAGGATGGAATAACAATTTAAACATGAATTTTAATATTCTTTATAAAGACACTTAGTTCCTAAAGGAGTTTGTGTGGCTCACATGAAGAAAAGGCACCTTTAAGACACGAGATCTGTCTTGAAAGACCTGGATTTCCTCATATGTGACTCATTCTTGGCTCAAGGCATGGGGAATATGTGTGCACTCTACAGTTCAGTCTAAAAATTTCTACCTGGAAAATGCAAAATTAGGGAAAAAGGTCAGGATGGCTTGGGAAGAGTTCAGACATCTGAACAGGAGCAGGAATAAAGACTATGAAGGGTAAGTAACTCTGAGGTAGAGCAGAGAGCTGGGTGTCACTATACTGTGTCCATGGTTCAGGAATCCATGTTAGGAGCAGGATGGTACCCCCCGCCTCATCTGCCCCCTCTCTGAATGCAGACACAGAGTCTTCCTTCTACTTTTCAATCTCAAGTACAGCATGAGGGATTATTCTTCCCATGGATCTCCACAGGAGCAGGCTGTTAACCGGCTCTAGTTGCTTTAAGAGTTGACTTGGCTGTGGTGTAACTCCATGGGAAGCAATGTGTTGGTTCTTGTCTCTGCTGAGTTTGGACTTGTGCTCCCTTGTACAGAGTTAGGCACACATCCTCTCCTGACTGGGGCCCCATCTCTTACTTGCTATTTTCTTTTATGGTTTCTAGATTTATTTGTTAATTATTATTTAAATTGTGAGAATTGTTTGGAAATAGCTTGTTTTCCTTTTTTATAGCTCATTAAAGCTAAGCTTTTGGAATCAGTATACGGGAGCAGTGATAAACAGACTTTAACTGCAGTTTCCTAAGATGGTTCCTTTAATGGACTCATAAATACAGCTGCTGGTTGTTTATACTTTCATTACTAGGCTCTATGGTTTAACAAAAAACCTCCAATGAATCTGAAAATATCTGCATTTCCCTTTGTAATGGTTATAGAAAACCTGGGTGCAGATTATCTCCGGGCCAGTGTTCCTGAAGTTTGAGTTCATAATGTCACATGATATCTTGATCTTGAAAGTGAAAATGGAGATGACATAATGCTCTGTCCTTGCATTACTGTGAGGAAATCAACCTGGAAGAGGGGAGCAGAACAAAGCAGGCAGAGGTTTGTTAGGCTCCCTGACACCCAGATGGTGGGTGAAGTCTGATGGTCTGTGATATGCAGGGTCATCACACATATTGCTAGACATCTTCCTTATTTCTGTCCATTACATAATTTTAAAAGAAGGTAAATAATTTACCATTGATTTTCAAGAATACTGTTCTTTATAATCGATATTAATGAGCACATTATTGCAATATGACATATCTTGTAAGCAGGATGACACCTGCTGTGTGTGATCAAATGCTGTGTTAATGAGAGGTGTGATCCATTTCACTTTGAAGGAGAGGCAGATTTGCCCATTTCTGTGTGAATGAGAGGGTAACTTCTGAGACAGACATTAACGCATTAAGCTTTGGGGCCACCCTATATGGCAAAAGTTTCTGAACTACTTCACACACTTTAAAGCTGAGTTCACAAATTGCTGTCCTTGAGGGTGAACAGCAAAGATAAGAAAATTTGAAGAAAAAGTTAAGAAGTTTGTCTGACTGCTTCTTTCTTAATTGAATCTTTTGATGTGTGAGCACTTCCTATCACACTTATGTATATATACATCTGTAGTACCCAGTACGACAAGGTCTGCTGCCCTTCTGTGCCTGGAAATTCTCTAGCTATGAAAGTAAAAATACATCACATCTTAGGATAATCCCTGAATTTTTAATTTTTAGATTCCACCGTTCCCTTTTTCCTTTGTGGCCTTCAGTTCTCCTTTCTGTGAAGAAGGTCTTTTGTTGGCACTTGCATAGTGCATTAAAGCTTTGGTACAAACTACTGCCTTGCTTCTCAAGAGACAGATGTCTCATTTCTCTTTTAAGAATGAAAGCAAAGCTGTAGGCTCTCATGTTGCATCATTATTCAGTACCTCCAAAAGTCTCCATCTCTGAGATGGTGGAGATGTCCTCCAACATCTCTCACAAATGGTGAGATGTCCTCCTACATTTCCTCGTGTTCTCTAGGCATAATCACATTCATAGTAAGTGAAATACATGAAATCTCATATTCCTGAATGACAGGAATGTGTCGGAACACAAAGTTAAATTTCTCTAGGTGTGGTTATTTTAGAGTTTAAACCCTCGCAACAGGTAAACAAGTGCAAACTTCTTGTTCTCTTTTTTTTTCCTTTCATTTTGCAAAATGATTCACCTTCTGCAACTGTTTTATAAACACATTTTGAGAAGTCTACTTACGTATCAATTCATATCCATGTGGTTTTGTGCAATTTATTGGTAATACATATGCCTGAGTATATGCAGCATTCAATGAAGACTGCCTTTGAACCAGTTTCTTCCTATAGGTTTTTGTGGATTCTCTCTTTCTCAGGTGCTGAAGTGAATATGTGAAATGCTGCATATTTTGTAGCACTGGTAGAACAACATCTAGTGCAGAGACAAATGTCAGTGACCTGAGAGAGTTGGGGCTGTTCAGCCTGGAGAAGAGAAGTCTGCGAGGACTTTCAGTACTTAAAGGGGTCTTATAAGAAAGATGAGGACAAACTTTTTAGCAGTTCCTGTTGAGAGAGGACAAAAGGTCTAAACTAAAAGAGGGTAAATTTAGACTGGATATAAGGAAGAAAGAAAGTTTTTACAATCAGTGTGGTATAACACGGGCACAAGTTGACCAGAAAGTGGTAGACGCCGCATCCCTGCAAACATTCAAAGTCAGGTTGGACTGAGCTCTGGGCAACCTGATCTGGTTGAAGATGTCCCTGCTCATTGAAGGGAGGCTGGACTAGTTGATCTTTAAAGGTCCCTTCCAACCTAAACCATTCCATGATTTTATGACCTCTTTGCAGTGGTGCCCAGCGACAGGACAAGGGGCAACGGGCACAAACTGAAGCAGAGGAAGTTCCAGCTGAACATGAGGAAGAACTTCTTCCCTCTGAGGGTGACAGAGCACTGGAACAGGTTGCCCAGAGAGGTTATGGATTCTCCTTCCCTGGAGATATTCAAGACCCACCTGGAAGCGATCCTGTGCAACCTGCTCTGGGTGATTCTGCTTTGGCAGGGGGGGTTGGACTAAATGATCCACAGAGATCCCTTCCAACCCTTAAAGTTCTGTGATTCTGTGATTCTGTGAAGGTTTCTGACTAAGGATTTAGAGCCTAGTCTACAGACAATGGAAACAAAAAATGCTGTCCTTGACTGGCATGATTCAGTAGCAGATCTGGAGAAAGAGCTCCATGCTACTGACTTTCCTTTGGTACGTGCTTCTTCACCTCAGGTGTAAGTTCCCTGGCTTTCCTTTTAATCGCTTTATTGCCTGGTTTTAAATGTTGGCTAACAAGTTTAATTTTAGAAAGCTCATTCTTTCCACAGCAAAGGATGCCAAAGAATCAGATAACGATGAATATACTGTTTCCAGAATTAATAACAATATTGTCTCAATCCAGACATGAGGCTTCATGCCTTTTTTCTGGCTTTTTTCTTGCATTTTACGAGCTCGAGGCCAGGAAGGAATGGGAGATGTAGAAGAGAAAAACAATGGCAAGCAGCTGGATTCTGTGTACAAACCACAATGCTGAAAATTCATGCCTTACTTTCTGAAAGCTCTGACAGCTGCTAGGACCAACTAATTTGCTATCAGAGCCACATAGGAAAAACAACAGTCAACAGTATTATTTGAATACTGAATATTCAAATAAATTTGAATATTATTTGAATATTGAAAGTATTTGAATTCCCAGATTATCTCTGAAAGGCATCAGTAACGTATTTTGGGAGTCATCCTACCCACCTAAGTTATTTCTTTATTAAAGGGGAGAAAGACTGTTTGTGTTCAGAAGGCTTTTCCCGCTTTTATTTTGGTTAATTGTTTCCACAGCAAGTCACAGAACTGGACATTAAGCACTTTAAAAGAGCACTGCCTGATGGATACGCAATGGTTTGGAGGACAACAGAGATCAGTAACTTATTTTGACCTGCTGAATTACCTAGACAAGTCATTCACTTCTCTTCTGCTCTTCTCCCATTATGTCTATCGGCTTTGTGAAGTCTTTGTGCAAAGGGATGGACTCTTACTGTGGATTTGAAAAGTCTCAGATCCACAGGCCCTGAAAAGTGCTTGGCGCCTATAAAAGCTATGTTAATTTAAATAATAATAATTTCAAACCAGTAGTTATTCTATTCCTATGGAATAAACTACAGGTGGAGGAGGCAAAAAGAGGGTCTTTCCACTGGCTTTGCTCACATCCGGGCAAAGCAGATCCTTGCTGTGGGAAGACCAGTTGAGACAATTACTGCTACTAGATTACCCCAGCACAAAGGAAGGACTGAAGAAAGAATAAGTGAACTTTTTAGCCTGGTTACTTCAGTGCCAGAGTTCTGGAGTTTTGTTGTATGTAAGGGCAACCTTTGCATGTCCAAAGGAAAAGGCAACATGCATTATTTCTCTTCTGAAAATGGTGGACCTTTTAGCCATTCCATGGGAAAGATTCCATTGCTGACTAATCACATAGTGCCTTTGAGGATTTAAGTATTGGTATTCCCTGATTTTGGAGGAAGTCTGGGTATCTGTAAGAGTGTATGAGGAGGAATTTTTTTCACACATGAAAAAAATCACAGAACAAACATAATTTTCAAAACACTTTTTGATTTTGGCTCTAGGGCAATAAGCCATCAAGTGATCCTTTGTGACTGTAGGAACTATATTTTACAGGCTGCAAAAGGTAGCCTGGACTGACACCCCAAGGATTCATGGTAAATGCTTCCCTGCCTGTTCCAATGAGCTGCCATACCACACTTCTGTCTATGTGGCTTTTGCAATCTGTTGATTTACTCACACCACCTCATACTTGCCATGGAAGGCAAGACTGCTTTTATAAAATCTAGCTGATGTATTGCGGGTCAACGGCCTTGCTGGACTTGTCAATGACAAAGGAGGACTTGCTTGGACTCGTGTGTCAGGTACCAAAGAGTTAAATGAAGGGAGTGATTCGCTTATCAGACAGAAATAACAGGTGATGACCCAACGCTTTCACCTAAGTGACACCTGGGTGAGATCTTTAAGGTCGCTTCCAACCCTTACCATTCCATGATTATATGATTCTTCCTCTTGTGCATCCTTGACAGCATCAAGATTTCCTTCCAAAGATACACTAAAGGAAACACCATATCTGTCACTGTGGTTGTCCAGGGGACTGGGTTAGGGAGCTCTGTGGAGCACCTCCTTGCAAAGTGCAGAGTCAATGCAAGAAGAATTTGAACAAGGGGACTTGCAAAAAAAAGTAAAGTTTCTTTACCTTTTCAATGCACTAGGACACAGTCTGCACAAAACAGTGCTTAAAACCTGGGCTTAAATGATGTGTCTACACGTTACACAGACAGTATGTAGTGAAAATGGGAAAAGAAGCAAGAAACCTCATTTTTTTTTTCCCGTTAGTACCTAAACCCTGAACTATGTCCTTCAGATACAGTTAATTCTTCCTGTATTTCCCTTCAAGATATAGATTTGTTAGAGCTATAGCAAATAATTTCCACTAAATACAATTTGGGGTGCAAGAGCTGCCCTCCAAGGACACCTGAAAGCAGCTTGAATTAAATAAGGTTAATCCATTTATAGAAAAGTGAACGGAATCATAATCCTAATGCACTCCATGGTATGAAGCAAGCAAGCTTAGAACTTGAGCTTTGCTGTTACCTAGAAGAAATAAATTCAGCAAAAACTCAAATCTCATTTCCATATATATTGCTGGTCTTATCAGTGTTTTGTCTAAAATGTTAAAGTAATCTTCATTATCTGAACTACAATCAAAAATAAAAGTCAGCACTGTGCTCCATCATATTAAAATTCAGGGCTGGGATAATTTTACTTTGGAAAAACCTCATGTGTATGCCATAAATTAAACTCCCAAGAATGAAATAAATTGCCTTCCCAGCCAAATTATTTTCTCTTGGGCAAAACAGGAACACTGGAAATGTTTCCTTATAATGAGTATATGTGGAGTTGATTTCTGAAAAGCAGTAATTAATATAAATGAATATACATAGCTGTTTCGAAAATATTATCTAGGAATTGATGCATGTGGTTTGCATATGTAAAAATCATCCTTAGCTTCCACCAAGTGATTTTGAACATTTCCTTCAGCTGCACATATACATCAGTACATCAGCTTCTCTGTGATGAAAACAGCTATTTCAGTAAAATGTGAACTTGTAAGATTAGTAAGTATACTGGATAAAACTGTTTCTATCATTCCCTGTGGTGAGGTGGCAAATGTTATAAAACTTCTGCTAAGATATTTTTACATTCCTAAGAATTTTTACTTTTGCCTGTCCCAGTTTTTCATGTACGGAAAATAGATATATGCCTGGTGATACACCTGCTCTCAATTTGCACATAGCTTTTATCTCTATATCAATTGCATATATTCAAATGTAGGTATTTGCATGGCAACCAAGGTCCTATGCCCTAGATTATACATGTGCAAAAGATGAGAGGTAGTCCTTGTGTTTATCCTTTTCAACCATGAACGAGGGTGAGAGAAAGAAAATACCTGTATTTTCTCTTTGTAGACTGAGAACTCTGCCTGCAGCAAAGACAGAAATCAAACCCAGAACATGAATCTGGTTCTTCAGCCTAGGACTGCCGCTCCACCTTTTCCCTATGCATGAGTCTCATTTTCATATTTCATCACATTAATGATTGTTTCCCACAGTTGCATGCTGATTATCCTTGCCAGTTAATCAGAAAATCCAGCTTTATATTGTCTACAAAGAAATTAAAATACCTACACTCTTGACAATAGATTGTTGTATTTACATTACAATTCTGATATCCAGCTGCACCTGGATGAAATAAAACCCTGTTTAAATTGAATGACAATATTTTCTTAAGACCTATGAGACTATTACTAGGCACTTAAAATGAGTACATCCAGTTTCTTCTATAATTCTGTAACAGCAAATTTCTTTCCAAAGGTTTCCCATCATTTTTCAGTTATTTAGAAGGGCAAAGTTGCAGGAAGAATAAATTACAAATGAAGCTAATTAAGGTGAAGCAGCAGGGCTATGAAAATCATGAAAGAGGTGCTTTTTGCTGAGTTACAATTGATTCCTTTCATAATCAAATTCCATTTTCAGTACAGCTTCTTTTTAAAATGAGATAGAGAGGTGATAAGCATCTGGTGAAATACAGTACCTACAGTTTCAGATTCTTCTTAGGTGGTTCTCTAGAAATGTGTTCTTTTTTTTTCTAAAAAACAGAAAATATAACAGAAAAAAATAGGTCAGAGGTTCTCAGTACCAATTAATTTAGGATTCAGAAAAGAATAGAAATGCTTAAACTTCATGGCAAATTGAAACAGTTCATAAATGTGAATAAAATACTGTCTTAGAAAGATAATAGGAATAATAGTATTTTGCTTTTTTCTTTGAACCTCTTTATGCCATAGTTCCAAATGGGAACCTATAGACTTCAGATACGTAAAACTCTCGAGCTGTCATAGAACCGTCAGGACATTTCAATTAATACCTGTATAAGAATGTCATTTTTTTCTCATTTCCGGTTTTTCAGCAGTTAAAAAACATCACTGCACATCATTCTGCCATTATTCTTATCCACTTCCTTTACTGAGGGCCATATGTGCACCTGTCATATATGATATTACTCCCCACTGCTGAAATGCAGACACCTCCAGGGCAATTCAGTTTCTGTTGATGCTTGTAAATGGAGGGACCAGACAACTGCCAAGGTTCCAGAAATTTAGACCACAAATTTTTCAGGTTGTTCTTTTGTCCCAGGAGTTTGTTTGCAAGTGGGATTTTCCATGTGCCTCTCATACAAGCATGGGAATGTAATACCAGTACCTCAACAGGAGAACAGGAGACAAGGAGACTGAGCTGGTGCATCGAATCACTTCACTGATTATAAGCACTTTTTCTCCGCTTCATGATCCAATGCAAGTGTGCTTTCCTTGTCACTTCATTGGAGAGAAGGGCACTCTTTAGAGAAAAGGAACTTTGTTCAGACCAACTCTTCTGCCTAACTCAGAGATAGATGTCTACTGGAAAGCCCAAGTTCAAGAGAAAGGTCATTGATCCGAACTTTTCTCTACAAGCAACTGCCAGTTCCCTGTAGTGTCCATAGGACGGAATAGTCTTGGTGCTTACGTTACAGTCATCTTGCAGATGGCCCCCTTTGATCCATGGCTCTGGGTAAAGGATAGAAGAAGGATCTTGTTTCTTTCTTGAACTTCAGTGCTGTAGGGGATGCTACATTCTCTTTTTATCATAGGTGGCCTAAATCAGATCTCGGGCCTAACAGTGACTCCTGAAGGGAGATTAATATTTCTAATATACTCCAGCAGAAGTGTAGAAAGTTTACAGTGGTGGAGGCTTGTAAGGTAAAGGACACAACAACTCAGATTTCCTCTCTATGATTAAGTTGATCTACTTTTCTCTGCCTGTTTTACTGTTAACTAATCAGAACGGAATGGGTATGGCAGCTCCATGCATTTAGGGAGTCTTTCCAGATATTTTTGAGAAAGTTTCATCAACATCTGCTCCTTCTCCTCACTCTTCCTTCTTGTTTCAGACATTTCCAGCAGTGAACAGTGTCAAGCTGTCAAGTAGAATCAGTTTGGCTGTAACAGCTGAACTTTACTGAGTACTTATACAACAATTAAAAACTGAGCACTGAAATGTAGCTCCCATTAACAAGACCACACCAATATGTATCACAGAATTGAAGATTCGTTTACATTGGAAGAGACCTCTTGTGATATCTAGTCCAATATGCCTTCTAAAGTAGAGTCAGTTAGAGCAGGTTGCCCAGAACAGTGTTCTGGTTAGGTGACAGGAGTTATGGGAACCTGGAGATGATGTACTTCAGGTACTGATGTAGATTGGACTCTTTAAAGCTCAGTGTTCACAAATTCTTTGTTTTGCCTTGTTTAAATCTTTTTCCAACTATTTACTTGACTCAGGTAATGTTTTCACTTACTTTAGTGGCTAGAGGGAAAGTGAGGTTGTCACTGGATTACACTGGAAGTGCAGATTTTGCCAAGGAGAGGCAGAAACAACAGATCCCAGTATGACCATGGTGCCATTTATTTTTCCTCTAAGGTGTAAGAGACCAGGAGGGAGCATGCAGAGCTGCTGTTTCCAGCCCAAACTTATGACTCACCCAAAATGTGATTGAGCTTCAGCAACCTGTGGGCATTGATGGCTTGCAGTGAGAAATGAGTGGAGATTGGCATCAGGTCAGCCTGACCTTGGTGTTGGGGAAGATTATGGAGCAGTTCAACTCGAGTGCACTGAATCGGGCATGTGAAGGACAACCAGGGGATCAGGCCCAGCCAGCATTGGTTCATGAAAGGCAGGTCCTGCTTCACAAACCTGATCTCCTGCTATGACCAGGTGACCCACCTAACAGATGACGGAAAGGTTGTGGATGTTGGCTACCTCAACTTTAGTAAAGCCTTTGACATTGTTCCCCACAGCATCCTCCTGGAGAAACTAGCTGTTCATGGTTTGGATGGGTGTACTTTTCAATGGGTAAAGAACTGGCTGAGTGGCCGAGCGCAGAGAGTGATAGTGAATGGAGTTAAATCCAGCTGGTGGCTGGTCACGAGTGATATTCCTCAGGGCTCAGTTTTGGGTCCGGTCTTGTTTAGCATCATTATCAATGATCTGGATGAAGGGATTGAGTACTCCCTCAGTAACTTTGGAGATGACACCAAGTTGAGTGGGAGTGTCAATCTGCTTGAGGGTAGGAAGGCTCTGCAGAGGGATCTGGACAGACTGGATAGACGGCCCAAGGCCAGTTGTATGAGATTCAACAAGGCCAAATGCCAGGTCCTGCAATACGGCCACAACAACCCCATGCAATGCTACAGGCTTGGGGAGGAGTGGCTGGAAAGCTGCCCAGTGGAAAAAGACCTTGGGGTACTGGTCAACAGCCAGCTGAACATGAGGCAGCAGTGTGCCCAGGTGGCCAAGAAGGCCAATGGCATCCTGGCTTGTATCAGGGATAGTGTGGCCAGCAGGAGTAGGGAGACGATCGGTGCCCCTGTACTTGGCACTGGTGAGGCCGCACCTGGAGTCCTGTGTTCCATTTTAGGCCCCTCACTACAAGAAGGACATTGAGGGGCTGGAGTGTGTCCAGAGAAAAGCAACGGTGCTGGTGAGGGGTCTAGAGAACAAGTTTTATGAGGAGCAGCTGAGGGAACTGGGGTTGTTTAGCCTGGAGAAGAGGAGGCTGAGGGGACACATTACTGCTCTCTACAGCTACCTGAAAGGAGGTTGTAGTGAGGCAGGTGTTGGTCTCTTCTCCCAGCTAACTAGCTGTAGGATGAGAGGCAATGGCGTCAAGTTACATCAGGGGAAGTTTAGATTGGATATTAGGAAAATTTTCTTTACTGAAAGAGTGGTCAGGCATTGGAACAGGCTGCCCAGGGTACTGGTGGAGTCACCATCCCTGGAGCTGTTCAAAAAAACATGTAGATGGCACAAAAAATGTGGCACTTCGAGATATGGTTTAGTAGTAATGGTGGTGTTGCGTTGACGGTTGGACTTGATGATCTTAGAGGTCGTTTCCAACCTTAATGATTTAGTGATTCTATGATTACAAAGAGGGGAGAGGTGGGAATCAAAGGGCAAGACAGGAGAGATTCCTCTGTTAAAACAGATATCTCTGTTTAAACCAGTTGCTCAGGGCTTCAATTACAGGCTATGGATAAAAATGGGAAGAACATTTCTTTTGTCCTCATCCTTAGAGTTTTCTTTTATCCCCTGTCTGCCTCAGGGAGTCTCTGACAGGTTATACACCCTACTTCCACAATGATATTTCCTGCATTGGTGTTTAGTCTGGAAACGAATAGTTTCATCCATCAACCCAGGATTGTTTACTAGTACTGAAATTGCAATTAAACTAGGAAAGGAAGAAATGGCTATGAAAACTGGATTTGGGTAGAATGGTCTATTTGCAGTCCTCTTGTTTTTGGTTGATGGACTGCCTTCTCTTTGTTTAGTTAACCAACTTCAAATAAATGAAAAAAGAGTTTTGAGTAATCTGTCCTGGGTCAGAATCACTGCTGAGGTAAACTGGGGTAAATTAATTGGTTTTCTTGGAGTTTTTTTCCATACTTGTACATAATTAGACAAAAGAAAATTTTCAGATATATAGTTCCACAAAAATACACCTTTATGCAACGTGCATACATTGGATAGTTTTTGCTCTCTCTTTTAACTGTTCCATTATCATAATAGGCTATAGCCACATCTATGCTACTAGATTAAATAATGCCAGGGTATGGTCCTGTGTCCTGGGACTCAATTGTCTCTACTCTTGTGAGAATTGTCTCTGGCACAGTTTTGGCTGGAAGCATCTAGAGTTCTGCCAAATGCCTCCCAAGACAAAGTTGGGAAGCTATCAGTGGTGATTCGCAGCAAGCTGTTTGAATATGGACATATTGCACTGGGGGCTGAAAGGGTTTAAAAGGATGGGTAAAAGCTGTACTGTGTCATTTGTCTTCTATGTCAAGGAATAGTTCTGTAACATTTTGTTCACTAGTACAGATGCAGCCTGCAAGTACTATCAGCTAACGGAGAACTACCATTAACTTGCATGGTAAAGAACTGGGCATTAGTACAGTGACATTGGGTTAATATTTGTCTATCTAGCCAGATACAAACATGCACAAAAATTCTGTCCCAGATACACACTTTGCTATCCTCTGAATATGTAAAATCTACTGTACATTATATATCTGTATAGGGTATACCTGAGGACTAGATCTGACACACTGTGGGCTTCTTAGACTTAGGAATAATGAGTAGAATGTAAAATACAGCTACTACTTCTTGCACATGCAAGGTCTTATGTGCAATAGCACATGAGCTACAGCAACGATCTACATATGTGCAATGGATCTGTGCAACTGGATTTCCAAATGCCCACCAGTCTGGTACAAATGTACAAAGTCATTAGCTTTCATCTGACAAATTTTTTAGTTTGTAAAAGTAGAATATCCTAAAGCTATCCCTGAAAATACATATCAACTTCACTTGCGTGATCCTGCATTTCTATCTAAAAGTCTCACAAAATTGGTCAGATGAAATGATAGTGACTCACCAGTAACAACATTGAGTATTTGCTAGCTGAAGGGGTGAAAGGGCACTTTCCTGGAGGTTAACAAGGACCAAATTACATGCAGACTTGCCAATGTAGACTGGAATTAGTTCAGAAAAAACTTTGCGATTGACACTGGTCTTTAATGCAGTCTAAAAAAGTAATGTTATTAGCTTGGTAATTTATTCAGACTGAAGGAAAGAGAAGACGCTGAACTTCATCTCACAGATTTTAATGTCGCATCCTATTTCAGAACAGCATCAGACTTCAGAATTGAAAGTGACATAGGGATGTCTGGAATACAGTATAAACCAGCTAAGTGTTTTTCCACCAATGAAGGCTCTCATCATCCATTAAAAAAATTCATCAATATTTACGGACTCCCTCTCTGCCCTTTGCCTCCCAAGACAGAGGCCAAATTAATTTACTAAAATGCTGAAGTCCTAAAAATTAATGCTATCATTACTATTCAATTGCAGTACGCTGTTGGACAGAGAATTGTGTAACGAATAAAGTTCTTTTATCCCATCCTGATCCAGCCTAGTGTTTTAAATACCTGACTAGTTCTTCCCACTTCAATGCAGGTAAAAGTGGCCTATATTTAAAAGGAGCACTTGAATCTGTGTCAGTAATTTGTATTGAGATCAGCTGCTTGTAAAGTAAAATCAGTCACCTTCTTAACTGCTTACCTGGGCCTTAAAATAAAAACATGTGCTTAAATGCTTTGATGAGGTAAAATTGTCTGGGTCCTGAGGGCACTAAGAGTCCTTACCATCCCGGTTCACCTGCCCTGGGCACCCTGCCCATGGCCAAGGACCCCGTTTCACCCCAACCCTGGGCCATCCGTCACTGACTCAGTGATGTTGCAGAATGCTGGTTTGTAGCTCTGCCACAGCCTTGCCCTGCCTGGCCCCAAGCCGTGAGCTGATGTCCAGTCTGTCCTCATCCCAGTCCCATTGCCATGGCCCTGCTGAGGACAGATGAAAATTTTCAGTAGAACTTCTTTCACAGTGACTCTACAAATTGCCAGCTGTGCGATCCATTCATATGGGAGCTGCATACCTCTTCTCAATTTTTGATGTTATGTATTTGAAGTACTTTTTTTAAAGGCTAGACTGAGTGATTTACACCTCTTTGTAATTAGATGTAGCAGTAAGAATAATGTTTCCCATTATACTGGAATGTTCTTTTAGACTTCGTCATGTAATTTTAAAAAACTTAATAGATATAGCGATTGGTATCCTAATTCAATTGTTACTTGACTTGTGGGCTACTTTTTGATTTCCTTGAATAAATGGGTAAGTTATCTGGGACATAAATGTCTTCTCTTAGGGATTTCTGTGAATGCATTTTTAATTTCTAAGTGGTTCATTTCCTGCCCTGTCTACTAGACACTTTTTTCTTTTTCTGGTAGCATTAGTGCCAATAATGCTAACTGAGTAACACTGCTGAATAAATCATGCTTTCAACATGTATATTGTAATTTTTAGAGCTCTTCCTGCACTTCCAATCTCATAAGTCCCCATTTTAAAATAGAAATTAGCATTATTATTCATATTTTCCAGATATAAAACTGGGCACATAACTGAAATGCTACATTTTCTCATTCTGTTTCTAGCTGTCTTCAGGCAGATGCTTGTGAACCTTGATAATGCATGTAATTTGTCTGCTGCTCTCCTGTACACTGAAAACATGGTTGAGCTGCTGAAGACTACCCCCATCAAGATTTTGGGACTTCGTCTGTGTTTATACTAGTAAACTAGATGTGAGTGAGACAACTATCTGCGAGACCAACTGGCATACAAGGATCTATGCCTATGTGAATAAATTATCTGCACCTCCAAATGGGGACAACCAGTCTGTGGAACCAAGAGTGGTCTCTGGTTTATGCTATCAGCGGTGCCAGAGAAATGTCACGGACAATGCTGCTTGCCCTTTGTCAAAAGGTATGCCATGGACTGTTCTAAAAACACAGATAATCGTGTTCCATTGTCTTTACATTTTCACAAGAATTGTCATATTTAGCAGTACAGACTTGACTTTTATGTCTGCTTGTTCATCAAACCATCCACTGGGACATGCCAGTGTTCTTCAGGAATGATGCAATCACTTGTTAGATATTTTGTCATATAGCAGAGGTCAACTTGCATAGTTTTGTGCTAGGAGTTGGTATTATTTTTGGTTTTCACTCTAACCAAGAAATGGCGATCATCAACTCTGAAAGTTGTCTCTAGCAAAGATCCTACAGATTTGTGGCGTATTGGTTTGGTATTGACAGGTTCACCATTTTTGGCATGGACACCAGGCAAGACAGGATTCTCTCCATTTTTTGGTGGCTATCATTCAGAAAGTCTTCGTAAATGCAGTTCTCTGTGTTCTCCAATACCTACACATCTCAGTAAAAACTATGATATAATCTGTGCCATGCCATTTTTATACTGATGGGAATAGCACATGTGGTCTTGTGGTTTTGAAGAATTGTCTTCTCTTATGTTCTGTGAACAGAGAAAGCATTGAAGGGACTGTAACTACTTACTGCTCCCCAGACGACATATTTCCCTTGACTAATTATGGTGGCACTAGATTATAAATAGGAGTACTAGACTGTGGACTTTTGGAAAAAAAATTATTGACTGGGGGTTAGGGCTACTGAGGCGTGGCATGAAAATGTGGCCTTTCAGATGAGGTGCTCTCAGATGCAGGACAGTTCAGGTTATGAGCTATAGGACTGCACCTAGGGACACCTTGGAGCAAGGGCTAAGTACTCCTGCAGATTTACACTTGGTGTTTCTCATCAGATGTTATCAGTATCCCTCAGAGGAAAATCTGAGGGGCTGACAGTGTGGACAGTTAGGGAATTTAGCTTCAAAGGCACAGCCAAACATGCCCACCAAGGCACTGGAAAATAAGAGTGTGTAATGATCCCAGCCGAAGGCTGGGTGAAGAATCTTACTCTTGTGTTGTCAACAGAGGGAGAAAAAGAATGAAGCGTGTTTGTTTTCTGCATTTAGAAGTAGAAATTATTATTTATATATGATTTTATTCAGTTGATCAGGTAACTTTTTTTTTGTTTTTCTTCTATCCAACTTCTCTGTCTGTGAATGTAAACACTTTAGTCACAGACATCTGGAATGATATCTCACTGTAATATATACAAACATAATGAGACTCCTTGTGCTGGAAGGAATAAATCACAGTAAGCTTGGTTTGCCAAGCTACAGATCTCACTGTATTTGTGTGTGCTATAATGACTCACCTCCACCAAAGGCATCTCACCAAGAGGCTACACTTGAAGTATCTTATTCAGCAGCGTGCTGGACCTCGCTGGGATAGAGTTACCTTTTGTCATAGCAACTTAGATGGTGCTGTGTTTTATATTTGTGACCTAAACAATACGAGTAACATACTGATATTCTAGCTATTGCTGAACAGTCTTTGCACAGCATCAAGGCTGCCTATGTTTGCCACTCTGCCCCCACAGTGAATACATTGGAAATTGTACAACGTGTTATGGACACAAGTGGGCAGGTGACCTGAGCTAACCAAACAGATATCCCATACCATACGACATCAGCAATAAAAAGTGAAAAGAGGGAGTTTTAGGAAGGTTAGTGCGTTTTTTTTCCCCTTGGTAGCTGGCTGGGCATCGGTCAACCCAGGAGAGGTGGTAAAATATTGCCTTTGCATCACTTGGTTTATCTTGTTTGCTTCTCTCTTCTTCCACTTCTCTTTCACTTATTAAATATTTTTTTTTATCTCAAACCCCAAGTTTTCCTTCTTTTACCCGTGCTTTCCTCTTCCCTCTTTTCAGCGTGACCTGGATAGGCTGGAGAGCTGGGCAGAGAGGAACCTGATGAGGTTCAACAAGGGCAAGTGCAGGGTCCTGCACCTGGGGAGGAACAACCTCATGCACCAG
>Ga0065711_1033399_pt1 | contig 25574 bp, 9 predicted proteins | sample Hoacrofraction12_FD_59098 | JGI IMG/M metagenome (GOLD analysis project Ga0065711, IMG submission 59098) | Hoatzin crop microbial communities from Cojedes, Venezuela - Epithelial fraction 12 v2 (version 2) | ecosystem: Host-associated > Birds > Digestive system > Esophagus > Crop | place...
AAAAAAAAAAAAAAAAAAAAAAAAAAAAAGGTGACCTCCTCAGTCCCAAAGGAAAATACTGCAAAGCTCAATGCTGAATGTTTACATGTAAATCAAATTTTGGGAGCTTTTGCCCATCCCAAAAAGTCCATAACTATAAATGATTTATTAACAAAATACATTTATTAAGATTTATTTGCTAATAGGGAAAACTCTTCCACAGCATTACTAACTGGAGACCTACAGGTGAGATTAGATGTGTGGGGGACAGTAATTGACAGTGCTCCCTTGTTTAGGGGTTTAAGACAACACTCTTATCTAAGTGACAGATACAGGAGTTATCAACAGAAGCAGAGTACATGCAAATGCTTTAATTTTCATTAAAAACAGATTAATCAAAATGTTTCAACTCTCATCCCTCTAAAATGGAATCTATGCTAAACATTTTAAGACACTTGTTTTAGATTAATTCAGATTACTTTCCAACTAATAAATATTATTACTTTCTAATTTCTATTGCAAACTGTTTAGCAGCATGGTGCTTATTACGTGTCATAAATAACCATGTTTTACTAATAGCTTTTTAATGAGTAATAAATAATTTCTCCATTAATACAAAAAGTGCACAAATTTGTTCTGTTCTTGAACTCATTCCTCTCCTGCTTGATATGTATATATTTTTAAAGAATGTTTGTATTATTTGTAAAAAATGCAAACAATCCTGAAGTAATTATCTAATAGGTACTTGCTGACAGATTGATACTTTAAGGGCAAGAAGATGATGCAGGTTCTTCTTCCATCTCTGTGACAATAGTTATCCTACGAAATTACTTACTTTTTCCACACTGAATTTAAATTTGATTTTCCACATTTGATTGGATACAAATAAAACAAAAGGAGGTCAAAATATCTACTTATTAGGCCAATTCTCAATGGATGCCTCACTTGAGTAAACACTTACCATTGCATGATAATTATTAAATGTATTGAGAAAGATTGCAGATCATAATCCATAAAATTCTAGGATAATTACATAGTAGTTGAAATATTTGGGCTAAGAAATTCAAGCTAAGACTGTTTTTATCACAATAAAAAACACACAAAACTTGCTCAGTTTATTATTTTTCTTTACTTACCCCCCCTTCTTTTTCCCCTCTGTTTTCAGCCTTCTTAACTGGTATACAACTCTTGATTAAGCTCTGTGCAGATATAAGAATTTTTCTTATGGGAATATATTTTAAAATATACTTAAGGTGTAGGTGTAGAAATCTCTTTAATTTTAAGCTCTGAAAAATCATAACATGAGGCACATTTGTGCTGCAGTTGTATTAGTATTGTCTTGTTAAATTGGTAGCTGTCCTCAGTGGTACAGGATAATGACATGCAAAATTTTGTGTTTACGCTTCTTGTGTTCTGATGAGATACTGTGTTTCCTACGAGGCTTTATTTTCCAGTAATTTTATACTTATGCAATTCCTCTGTCTCTAGATAAATACACCTTGTGACACTGTGTGTCAATTTAGAAATTGATTTTATGTCTGCGACAAGAATTCTAGGGTTTTTAGGGAACTTACGTGAATCTTTTTTCCTCTGGTCATTTGTGGGGTTTTTTTGGTGGTTGTTTTGTAAAGAATATAATATTTTCCTTCAACTGTTTCTAACGGGATGCCCTTGATCTCACCACAAATCATACTGTAGAACTGTAACCTGTTTCTTCTGCTGACAAAAACCTTCTGCTCTCTATATAAAAATAGTCTGTGAGATGCACAGATTTACTAAGTGAATGCCCTGATTGACATTTGCAATCTTTTTTACATTGCTTTATCTAAACCAATATAAACATGCTGATGTAAAAACTGGCCAAATACTGGCCCAGCATCTTTAGAATTTCCTTGCAAATATCTAATGTAATTGTAGTTCTAGCATACTCAAACATGCTTTGGATAAAAAAATACAGAATGACATTCCTATATCTTGTCACCAAACATCTTGTCACCAAACTGACTTCTTAAACATTAGGGTCTGTTTAACATTCCATGTACTAGGGGAATGCAAGAGAGTGATCCAAATCAGATTTCTTCCAGAAGCCCACTGACCATTGTGGTGAGAGACCTGGCTTGTAAACCCTTCCAAGAGGCTTAGATGTGGTGCTGCACTAACATGGGCATACAGCTTTTGGACAGGTACTCATAATTTAGGCAAGGACTTGCTGAGGGTTTTGTAACAGTCAGTGGCCTCATTGGCCTTAGAGACCATGAGGTGGTGGAATTTAAGAAGCAAAGGAAAGCGAGGGAAGCTAAGGAAAGCAAGGAAAGCCAAGAAAAGTGAGGTAGAAGAGTAGCAGATTAAAGGACTTCAGGAAAGCAAACTTCAGCTTGTTCAGGAAAGTAGTGGACAGGATCTGTGGGAGACAGCTTTGAAGGGCAAAGGAGAGATGACTGATTTTCAAAGACAAACTCTGCTCCATTGTACAAGAAAATGTACAGGTGTAATCAGAAGCAGACTAGATGATTGGTGAAGTTGTAGCTGAGCTCCAATGCAAAAGCGAACTGTTATGGCCTTGATGTAGCCAAAGCAGAAGCCTAAGACAACCAGAAATTATAACTACACTACTAAGGAGATACTCAATATTAGGCTGACTTGAATCCAGTAAAAATTTTTTTTGAAGCTGGCCTGATCTATCAGCATTTTAAACACTTCCATCACAGCAATCTCTACTTCCCTGAGATAGGTCTAGATACATGTACACATGTATATGCACATATATAGACACACACATGCATACAATGTACACATATGTATATTCACTTGCAACAATGGAGGCACGCTACCAAGAACAAACTATAAGCCTCCTATAGATATACAAAGGCAGAATTAAGAAGTTCAAAACTCATCTGGAAATTAAATTTTTAAGTAGCGTGAAGGGCATAAAGAAAATGGATTTGATTGGAAAACTAACTACCAGCAAGTCTACTGATGACGCTGAATGGAGGATGGTAAACTGGAGAGCAGGGCTGCCGTTTACAAGGCTCTCAACCAGCTGAAGATTCAGGTAAAATGAGAAATCCTGTGTTTAGGACAGAATGATACAATGCAGCAGTATAAACTGGATAGATATTGGCTCTGGAGAAAAGGATCTGGTGGCAGACAAGCAATTGAACGTGAATCAGGAGTGCACCCTTGTAAAGGTGAGTTGTAAGGGGTGGTGAAGTCTAACATACAGGGATTCATTGGCAGGGGTGTGGCCAGCAAGTGGAGAGAAGTGATTATTGCACTTTACTAGAGTCTTATGAGACTGAATCTGGAGTACTATGTCCAGTTTTAGACTCCAATAAGAAAGAAATGTTGTTTCTCTTTTGATATTAATTCACAATTTTACCATTTGATTTTAAAATCTAAGAATCTTCTATCAAGAATTCTACCATTTTGTGGAAATAATCTGTGATTCCAAAAAGAGCTAAAAGTTATTCCCTACACTGGTTACATGATTTATCTTAGAATTGTGGGAAAACTGAGTTTGGCAGGGATTACTGGAAATCAGGACAGGTTCTTCTATTCATTAAACTGGTACGCTGCTGTTTTAGATGTTGCAGACAGAAATTATATCTCAGTTTATTAAATTTCAGCTCAGAAGGTATAATTTAGGATTTTTCCCTTATAATAATGAATGAAGGCTGTGATTCCAGGGAATCACTGCTCCTAGGATTAAGAAACTTTGTATAACATTATAAAACTTTAGCTAAATTTATTCATGGGTAATACCTCATGGTGTTTACCTACTATGTCATGTTTATGGACAGTAATCTTTTCTCCCTCATTCTATCAACCATTATTTTGCCAGGCTAAACAGACAAAATTTTTCCAGTTACAACTTGTGTAGCAGCTTCTACTTTCTTCTGATCATTTTAGTAGTCATGCCCCATACCTGATTTATTTTGAATTCAGCTTCTCTACTAGAGCTAATGAGAGCCTAAAATGAAGTCTTATCAGTGATTTTTGTAATACCAGGAAAACTTCTGATTGAAATACTTTCACTAGTAGACCCCAAGTTTGTTTTAATATTCTTCACTATATTATACTGGCCGCTAAACATCATCTATATATTGAAAAGTACATTGCAGCCCTTTTTTCTACCTGATGAAATCTTAAATAATACCAGATATTTTATTTACCAGGTATGCTGATAAAAGAATTCCACTCCATCTCTTTTACTTTTGGGTTACGCCTTGCTTCCTCTATGACATTCAGTTCATCCCACATGGGTGCTGCCACCAATACATTTTATCAACACTACCCTATCCTTACTGTCGTAGTTTGTAAATGAAATTACATAAAATACTGTTTCCAGGCTAATCCTCCAAGGATTAGCAGGATGTTATTCATCCTCGCATTATATTCTGTCTTTGATGATAAAATTTCCCTCTACTTTTCAGTACATCTACAATCCAAATCTTCCCCATCTCTCAAATTAAGTATAGTATAACACTATAACTGCTTCTTTACTGAAGAACTGACAGATAATATCCATATTACTCCCCCAATATAAAAAATGAGGAGTAGCAAAACTTGTTTAGAACTTTTTTTGCTGACGCAAATAATTCAAAATCATTCTGAAACCAACTCTGTCTATCACTTTGATTCTAAGGGAGTACGTTAATGGCTGACAATCCACATATGGAGCTTTTTTTCTCCCTTCACTCATTGTTGGAAAGAATGAGGGAAAAGAAACGTGACACAAAATAGAAAGATGACCCCCTAACTAAAAATACCTTTGAAACCTCCTTCATTTCAAGAATTGCTAAACTCCTTCATTATTCAACATAACCTCTGAGAGTAACAAAGAAATTAGGAGGCATCCAAATCAGAAAATAGTGATTGTATACTGGATGCAAAGCTTCCATCTGAAATATCAATAATTAAAATTAATAAAGAATCTTAAAGGCAGTCATTAAGTAAATCCAAACTCCTCCAGATCTTTACTGGATGAACTCAAACTTCTTTCTCTTAATTATTTGTACTTCATTCAGCGGCTTTGTATAATACAACAGGCATTTTTTTTCTTTTCAAAACCTGAACAATTTTGAGCAGGTTTCTTATATTCATAATGGACTGGACCTAATTTTTTTTCTGAAAATTCTAGCTACAATAGGTTTTCTTGAAACAAAATTAAACAGCCTGAAGCATGTCCTTTTTGCGCAAAATTTGGTTATCTTGGGCTTCTTAAAAAGGAGTTACCTCTTATGGCACTTAACAAAGTTAAAAAATCTCAGAGCTGGGCAAGCATGGAAGTTCACAATGAAAACAGAAGTATGGGGAAGTACTGTGCTAGGATGAAAACCAGGTCAATTTTACAGCAAAAATTGGACAAGTGAAATAAGTTCTGCCTATTAGTGTTAATTGCTGGTAATACTCAAAGCAGACAAATGTTCTGAAAGCTTTGTTTTTCCATCCTCCTGCACATTGCTATGATATTAACCCAGCATATGGCTACTTGTTCAGCTCAAAACCAGCAAAATGAATAATACTTTGGTCCAAATTTTTAATGTCATCCATACTGCCTTGTACTTCAACAGGAGTTTAGTCTGTTTTTCCGAATTCATATGAGACTTTAGTGACAGAAGGAAGCATCAGTCTAATAACTAATAAAATTATTTTTATCATAGAATGGCCTAGGTTGGAGGGGACCTCAAAAGATCATCCGGTCCAACCTTTCATGGAAAAGGGAGCCTAGATGAGATTATCTAGCACTCTGTCCACTTAGGTTTTGAAAACCCCTAGTGATAGCGACTCCGCCACATCCCTGGGGAGGTTGTTCCAGTGATTGATTGTTCTTATTGTAAAAAATTTCTATCTAATACAAGGATGAAACCTCTCCCAGTGCAACCTGAACCCATTGCCCCTTGTTCTTTCTGTGTGGTTTCTTGTGAAGGGAGAGCCTCTGTCCTTCTTGTAGCTACCCGTTGAGTACTGGAAAACCGTGATGAGGTTCCCCCCTTTTTTAACCCATGATCAGACATAACTTGATGAGAGTAGTTGGACTTTATAATTCAAAATATATTCTGAAATTATTTGTAAAACAATGGTTAATTCAAAGTGTAAACATCAGAATAGCAAGGGATCAATGTATTACTGTATTACTCACAAAATCTACGCTACATTTTGAAATGAGCTGTGATGGATCCAATTTTTGTGGTTTCAAAATCTCAGTGATGGAAATACTGACAAAAAATATATGCCATGTATACCTATTGATGTTAGATGTAAAGAAATGTGGGTGACTTATTTCAAAACATGTCTGCATGTGAAGAGAGACCCTTAGTGTCTAAAATATCCACTGGAATAAGGAGATCTGCAAATTCCATAGATTTGAACCATGGTTTCTTATATTTTAGGTTGTAACCATTTAGAGCAGGGCAGCAAGTGGCAGATGCTCTCTATTAACCCCTGCCCTCTCCACCACCGGAAGGGAAGAAGGAAGAAAATGGAGAGACACTTACAAATTTAATATTAAAACAACTTTTCTAATAGCATTAATAATAATATTACTAATAAGAGAAATAAAACTAAATATACAAAACCTGATACTGAGTTTCCCAGAGTTGGGTGGTGGGCGCTGGCATCCTGCCAGCAGCTGCCAGGCAGCACCAGAAAGTCCCAGACCAAAACAGGACATAGGTGAGTAGCCTAACCATCATTGGCTATTTGGTTTTAAGTACATCCTGTCACACATTTTTTTTTGGTGAAAAAAACCTTCAGCATGCAAAATGCATTGATGCAACCCAGGAAAAGTAAAGTAAACTTTAATATCCTAAAAATATTTTATGATCAGAAAATTATTTTCTGCATGTTTTCTTATTATGCTGCTTCTTACTATTCTAACTGGTCCCTTAAAAGAATGTTACTTTAGAAAGTGCAATTCAAATTGTCTATGCATGCTTGGTATGCCTTTTCGATAGGTACTGTAACAGATTGGCAAAAAGCCAGAATGAAGTACAGGGAGTAATACAACAGAAAAAGCAATATGAAACCTAATATTCAGACATACGAAGTTCAGGATATTTATTGGATCAACATCCTTTTTGTAGTGTCTTTAACCATAAACTACGTAGCAACTGGAGGGAAAAAAGAATACAAGTGAATTTATCAACCTTTACCTTGGTTACAAGAAGTGTTTTTTTTTATTAAATTTTCACAAAACCCCATTTCAATTATTTACTTAGATCACTGGTGTCAATGAGCAAAATATGAGAAATTGGAGCATTACTATGTCATGATTTGATTAGTTTAGATGTTTAATGCAAAAATGTTCAATTATGTTACACTTTCCCTTCCCTTCACTTCCCATATAATCTCATATCTAAGAATAAATAAAGTTTGTTGGCATCTCACTTCTGAAATTATTCTGCAAATATAATTTTTCTCTAAATAGAGTGAAATTAGATCACCCAAATGCTTCACTGAATAGGAGAGAATTTGATTTTGGGTAGTTCTTTTTAATATAGAAATCCTTGTTTTCTATCACAATTGTATTATTAATGAATTGTAGTACACAGACAGAATAGTGGATGCAATTCCTGGGTCTTCTGTCTAAAAGTTTATAAACTCAACACCTGGCACGTAGAATTCAGGATGTCACCAAAGTCTTTTCCATTATTTTTTTCAGGCATTCCAAAGAGAGCATCTTAGATCTTTAACAGAGATACGATACCTTCTTCATGCATTATCATGTTTACTCAATGAAAACCTCATTAAAATTCCAAGGATGCAAGATTCTTTAATCATCAACTCAAACCTGCCTAATTAGAATGTTCTCATTAAAATAATTAGTCCCTCTCCTGAAGGGCTAATCCATTGATCTGTATTACTTCTATGTTAAGCCTTGCACTAATGCCCTTCCTAAGATGAAGATCTCTCAATAATAAAAGACCGTGAATTAAACACTGATTAGAGAGATTTCTAGTTCCTAGTTTTATTAACAGAAAGTGTTTGTATTAATAATATTCTACTGTTACTGTATCTTTCATACCCACAACCTGCTCTATGTCTGTATCAAACTAATATTTCATCACACATCTGTTTCATACAACGCATAGAAGCTAGAGGACATGTCTTAATATGGTTATCCGTCATACTCTTTCTTCTCCTCCCTGTTTTTAAAAAATGTTCAGACATGGCCAGACTCTTTCTGTCCAACTGAAATCCCACTAGCCTGAAACAGAATTTTCAAAATGGAAAGTGTCGGTAGAAAATTTCAGATTGAAAAACTATTGTTTGAGAACTGAATACTATAGAGCTAGTGTTGGACAACTTTAATTAAAGACCGAGCTTGCTTATTGTGGGCTGAACCATCACCTGTGGAAAGATAATTTCAACTCATTGCACATATATTTATCAAGTAATAATGATTGAAACAGCTGTAATATTGGCGGGGATTTTCTTGCTACTTCTCCAGAAGTTCTTACACACAAAAGAATTCAGAAAGAATTGAGTGTTCAACCTGGCTCAGCTCTGTTCATCATTTTTATTACATATGAACATTACAGAATGCTGATCTGTGCAGGCTCAACAGACTTCTAACAGTGTATTTATAAATATTTTTATCTAAACCTCAATGTTAATTCCAGTGAAACACCACTGTGATTATTAAGTCATAGACCTGGAAGTCTGGTATCTTGCTTTTGTTCTTCTTTTTCTACAGACTTGCTTCCTGGCTTGCCCTCACTCCTTTGAACAAAATATTTAGAAACTTCAAGCTATATTCCTAAATCCAAGGGTAAGCAACTTCCTCTAGAATTTCCAGAATGACTTACAGGCTCTCATCATCTCTACTCAACCTAGAAAATATTCTACATCTCCAAGTGTCAACACTTGAAAAGGAAGGATAGTAATTTTTTTTTTCTGTGTTTTTCCAGGATGTCACAGGGCACTCCAGTTTATTAACAAAGGTAAAAAGTATGTTTAACTTTCTTGATAAAGAGCTCATTGACCAGTCTCTTTCTTATGATAAACTTTATTTTGTAAAATATTGACTCCTGGATTCCCTGTTCATTTTCTATCTTTTTAATTGAATTAGGCAACTAACAGATCTGAAAATTGAGACAAGAAATTATCAGTCTATCTGAAGCATGTGTTTTTTCCCCTAGTCAAAATTATTTGACAGCAGAACAATTTTTACACTATGAAGTAAACCCTTTTCTTAAACTAAATACAGTAGCATTGCAAAAAATAATTTCTATCAGTAAGAACGGCCAGTATAACTGAACTCCACTAGAATAAAGCAAAAATTATGGAATTTGTATTGAAAATCTAAATAATATTTCTGCTGTTTGAAAAGGAACACTGCCACCCCCTGTGCATATATTAATAGCTAGAGCTCCTAAGATCCAGAAAAGCTTGTGTATCTTTCCCAGACGCAATTAGAAATACACTGTAGAGGAAAAGAGGCAGAATGAAACCAATTCAGGTCAGTCAGAGATTGAATATAAAGAAAAGGTGAGAAAAGATTAAATTGACAGTTTGTACAGAAAATTCCACCACAAGCAAGAAAAAGTCAGCTTTTATCTTTCATCCTGGACCTATTCTGCTAGTCCCTGTCCAATGATGTGACAATCTTCACATGGGTATGTCATGCAAAGTTATGCAGAAGATTCAGTGTAAATGGCAAGAAAATTCAATAGAGAAATTCAGAGTCTGTTCACTTACCGCTACATGTGGTAGAATTCTCTCCTGAGCCAAAGAATCATCAGTATTAAAAATGTTTTGATAGCTGTAGAAAGAAATTTCTTCATCCTTACTGATTTCTATTTTTTAAAATTATTTGACTGCTTCAGCATTGTTATTATTGTTCTCCGTGTTGGGATAGTAGGAAAGCACTCTGAGTGCTTTCAAAATTAATGCAAATTACAGGTTGTGCAGAGAGGCTGTCATGCTAGGGATATCTGGATAATTAGTGAATGGCAATCTTAAATTCACTAAGTCCAATTACATATTTCTGTTTAGATATGAACAAAACAAATACAGATTCTTAATTCTGTAATGAAGTATTAACAAGCCTCTGAAAAGTTTAGGAACTGAAACTTAAATTGACATGTTTAGTACCTGTAGGATTTTTTGAATATTTTTAGCAGTGCAATTTAAAAGAAAAATAGAAGCTACAGGTAAGAGTTACCTAAGACACCTTGCCTTGGTAGTAGACAACAACTTGTTCTCTGATATCATAGAATCATAGAATGGTAAGGATTGGAAGGGACCTTAAACATCATCTGGTTCCAACCCCCCTGCCATGAGCAGGGACATCTTCCACTAGACCAGGTTGCTCAGAGCTCCATCCAACCTCACCTTGAACACTGACAGGGAGGGGGCATCCACAGCTTCTCTGGGCAACCTGTTCCAGTGTTTCACCACCCTCATGGTGAAGAATTTCTTCCTAATATCTAATCTAAATCTGCCCTCATTTAGATTATAGCCATTCCCCCTTGTCCTATCACTACACACCCTTGTGAAAAGTCCCTCTCCATCCTTCCTGTAGGCCCCCTTCAGGTACTGGAAGGCTGCTATAGGGTCACGCTGGAGCCTTCTCTTCTCCAGGCTGAACAGCCCCAACTCTCTTAGGCTGTCCTCATAGGAGAGGTGCTCCAGCCCTCTGATCATCTTCGTGGCCCTCCTCTGGACATGCTCCAACACATCCATGTCCTTCTTATGTTGGGGGCTCCAGAGCTGGATGCAGGACTCCAGGTGGGATCTCATGAGAGTGGAGTAAAGGGGCAGAATCAGCTCCCTCAACTTGCTGGCCACACTTCTCTTGATGCAGCCCAGGATATGGTTGGCTTTCTGGGCTGCAAGCACACATTGCTGGCTCATGTTGAGCTTCTCATCCAGCAGTACCCCCAAGTCCTTCTCCTCAGGGCTGCTCTCAAGCCACTCTCCACCCAGCCTGTACCTGTGTTTGGGATTGCCCCAATCCACGTGCAGAATATCTCGGAATCACTCTTCTGAATATCTCAGAATCACTATTATGCTACAAATATTTAATAAGAGACATCTTTGGAAATGTCTTTCCTTACATTTTAACACACAGTTTGCCAACAACCTTGCAGAAGTAAGAAGAAAAGGAATCAAAATATCTTACATAAGAGCAAACATATAAACAAAAGAATAAAATAGGCCTTGTAGGAATATTTACGTGTAGAACACGATTAAAATCAAAGAAGGAAACTTAGAACTCCAATTCAAAATTTCTATGGATTTGAACAGGAAAAAAACACATATGGAAAATATCCGTATTTTCTGGTAAAGGCATTAAAAAAAAAATTCATAATTTCTTTTATGCATTGATTTGGTGTGTCTAGACTTGACCTTTAAAGTTATAGTATTGACAAAATTTAATTTAGAAACAAAAGTTATTTTGAAATGAACAATTGAAAGAATTGATTCTGAGAGACAAAACATACTGTTCTCTTGGAGCATTGTTTCCCAGAAACAGTTTAATTTTATTCTTACTAGATTTTTAAAAATTTTAAAATAGAAACTTTATAGACCAAAATTTGATTTTGTTAAACTTTTATTAGGAAAAAAATATTTCTTTGCTGTCACAACAGAATTGCCACAAATAATTTGGAAATCTTCAGGACAGCTTTCCATATAGTACACCTAAAAAACAGTACACTTAATTGATTTCTTGTCTCACATGAAAATAGAATTTCTCAAGGGGCACATAAATATACACAGAACATGGCATTTTTAGGAGAAGTGGGCCGAAGTCTTACTGCTGTTAGACTCAGGAGTGAGCTGAAATGCTCTGCCTTTATGAGAACAAGACTTACAAAGATCTACTTCTGTTTCAGATGCTCTAATTTTGCAAAATTTCGGAAAATATGCAGATGGCAGCAAGACAATAGTGTAACCTGTAGCAGCCTAAAACCTAGGGCAAATATGCCTTCACTGAGCTCCGGTCTGCCATAATCAGACTAAAGGAGGTATTTATGATTAGCTGTAGAGCTAATGCTACACAGAAATCTGGGTAGTCACACCCTTATAACTGTCTATTGTAATCACGATTTCTGCAGAATTTTTCTTCTGCAGTATCATAAATATTGGAAGATTCTCAACCGTATCTAGTTTTGCAATTGAAAAGTTGTTAGTGCATTAAAACCTGAATTCTATATAGTGGTGACACTACTTTCATTACATAGGGAAATGGTGATCCATGGTTATCCATGACTGGGCATCTATTCTTGCAGCACTTGTTCCCCAGCATGGTTGCTCATCTTTCCTATCTGTGCATTGTCAGTTTATTAACATTTCAGCCTGAATAAGGCTAGGAAAGACATGACCAGATGCCCTTGGTGCATCTGGGGGCAATATTATATAGAAGTAATTCCGTTAATAGAACAGATTTTCCATGACCTTATTTTTGTTTTTAACACAAGTAATTATATTTAAAAATGACAGCAATAAAAGAGAAAGAAGAATCATTTTATACGGTTGAAAGTGCAGCTTAGTCATAAATGAAAGCATCACATTGAAAGCACAGGTGGTTAAAAGCAGTGCTTATTGCTTCCTTTACTATAGTTTAAGTAATTTATCAGTTCTGCATCCTATTTATTGATTCTCTGAGCATTCAGAAGGATAAGGGACTGAAAATATTTGATTAGCCTTCCTCAATTTTTATCAAATCCATGAGATGTCATTGATTCGTGGTTTCAAATACTGGAACAAAACGATGCTTGTTCCTTCTTCCTGCTGGGAACTCTTGAGTACATCAATACTTTTCTTTAGAAAACTTGGCATTTTTCAGAAGATAATCAATTTTGCAGATAGACATGGAAGTTGTACTGTCTTTTAGCCTAGATTGAATCTTCAGGCCACCATCTATATGTTCTGCCACAGTAGGCATGATATTGCAATTCCAAATCACAATTTTTATATTGCAAAACAGAAGTATTATGCCGTTTTTTCTTCCCTTGAGCTAGCTCAGTACCAGTTGCCAAACCAGCAAAGACAACAGGATGTAACAAAATATAAAAAAATCCCAGACCACTAAAATTATTCCCACACTTCCTATCTTTTCTGATCTTTTTAGACCATTTGACACTTTTTTAACTTTTAATAAGGAGTGCATCATACCCTCCCCAAGCAGAGAACATGCCTAATGTAGCGGTGCATAAGGGATGAGATGGATCATACAATTCTCTATTTCCCTCAGCAGTACTTTAAAGAGAATCACAGCCAATCAGGTTACTATTTGCAAAAGCTGGATGTTAACTTAGCTGTTGTCTTCAAAACTTCATTTCAGTGGTTATATGGTCTCTGTTTATGTTTAAGAATCCTGTCCCTCTTACTGAAAACACCTTTGCTACCATAAAACACATGCTTTTGCCTTGGAAGCACAGCAATGATGGAATAATTCCTATGTAAACAAAGGAAAAAAATCCAGTTTTAGAGCCACATGGCAAAAATAATGTGTCATTTTGCTGTCTTTACAAGATATGAATATTGATTGATATAATAGAAGAATTACCTACTTGCTGTGAGAAGTACCTCACTCTTACTAAAAGTTTCAGGTGTTGAACCAATTCTTTAGATAGTATGTGTCAATTGTTTTGATTGCAAAGGAACTACGCTGATTTACTCTAGCTGGAGGTATTATCCCAATGATTTCAAGAGAAACAGGATAGGTCTCTTATCATCACCACAGACTAACAATTTTTCTGCTTGTGTAAGAGTTTACCAAACAGAAAGAATAATAAGACTGTCCATCACACAGATGGACTGGGAAGAATACTAGTTATCTTTTGCAGAAGTGTTCTAGCAGTCTTGAGTGTATTATGGATATATCATAATAATCGTAACAGAAACAAATAAAGATAGGTAGCAATATGACAGTTTTCTCAGTCTGGAGAAAACACAAGCCAGATTTATCCCTTACCAAGGATAAAGCCTTGGTAAGCCAAAAAAATTCTATGTCCGCTCCGAGCTTAGCTTAACAACAGCAGACTCAGTCATCGGCTGAGACAAGTCCTCACTTGGAAAACCTGAAGAGGAAAAATGGCTTACTTTTAAGCCACATTATTAATCCACCAATACTGCAAATTGCAGTGCTGTGTATGGAGTGCCAATTTAGCTTCAGAGAAACCAAGTACCACACCAAAAGCAGTGTAGTCATAGCAGTACAGAACTTGGCACAGGAAAAGTCATCCTGCTAAGTGGCTTATTTCAAGGTAAGGAGAATAAAAGTCTATCTCTGCTGCCATATCATCCACTAAGGAGATATTCCTTGGATTGAGTCAATACTGTACCTGAGATTGTTTTCTGTAGTTCTGTAGAACCGGGATTCTGATGGATTACAGCAGCTGTTGGCTGCTACTAAACCAATATCCTCTTCAGATGTCTTATGACACTTTCTAGTTTCCTTCTGATGCTTGACATGCTTTGTATTGGAAAAAGTTGGAAGTAGAGTACTTGCACCTTTAAGAACTAGTGCTCCCCTTCCTGTAACTTTTTCATACAGAAACAAAAATTTCTTCTCTTAAAATCTATTTCCTGCAGCATTCATTAACCTATTGTTCTACTGTTTAATATTCCTCACAGCCCTAACTCAGATTTTCCTTTGATAAACACTAAATAACACATGTTGGAGATAATCACATAAGCTTTTTCTCACCCCAAGATTCTTCTTCTGAAGTACAAATTTTCAGACATCCTCTCAGGGCAGCTTTTGTCTGTTTTACTCCTGACAGTAGTAGCTAAGCAGCTGTGACACGGACGAAAGACTAAGTACAAGCATGTTTCTCATTGCATTGTCTAAAGGCTACATAAAACTTAGGCATTAACATATTATGGAAATAATTGTGTGCAATTTTTATGTTCTCACTGATGTATGTTGTGTAAAAGTTTTCTCCAGATACACTGCAGTATAAGGTTTTGAGGCTCATATACAAGCTTTTGGTGCTGTGGAATTTTAAAGATCATACTGGGTCGCCCTGGAAAGCCATACAAAATTTTTTATTCAATTAACAACATCTCTGGTACTATTTTCTAGACTAGAAGTAGTTTTGTATTTCTTTCAAATGGTTCTAACAATTCAAATTTAGATTTTCTTGTAAGAAATCGTAAATTTAAATTAAGTAAAACATTTCTGAAATATCCTTTTGACACTTCAAAAGTCAACAAGGAAAATCAGTTGGTATGGCCATACTTTCAGTGAGGCTAAACTAAATCTGTAGTACAATATCACTAAAGATTTACCAAATTATACACAAAATTATTTAAGTATACGGATGGTAAGTCTAGCTCTATTTTCCTTTTCTATTAAAAAAAAAAAAATAAATCTATGCCCTGCACAGAAAGTTTATATAGCACAGTAACCCTTATTAATTCTGGCAAGTTGTTTGTAGAACTTGAGGTACAACCAAAAGTTATTTCGATACCTCACTGAGCTGATAATTAGAAATTTTCTTCGAATTCCACCCTGAAACTGTTCACGTATGTTAGTACTTGTGCCAGCACTGTCTTTCAGTTTTAGTATTATTTCCATCTGATGCTGCTTTTAAAGAGATTGATAGTATTCCTTTAATCATAAAAAAATGCTTAAACTACCTTTTTCCATTCTACTCTCTTATTTTCAAGGAGAAACACAAAACCTCCTTCCTTCACCTCCCTATACATATTTACAGTCCTGGCATTGAAAAAAAACTGTATCAATGTCTAATTAGTCCTCTTTTTTTCCTTGACAATAAGCTATGAAGCCTTTTGCAAGGCTTTTCTAGAATCTGTCCTCATCCCCCAAATTCTAGCTCCTTTAGATCTCTTAGAAGAACAAATTAAGCCATAGGGAGCCAAAGGGATTTTCTCTTAGTACGAGCATTGTGCCACAAAGCTGCCCTCCTACCCATTCCTTACTGGACAGATGTTGAAGATTGATCTGAAAACAGACAAATGGTTTTAGCAGTTCTATTACATACTATCCTCTCACTCAAATAATTTCACTAGCCAGACTACAATCTCATAAAAGCCTATCCTAGTAACAAAGTTTTTAAAACACCTTTTCATTTTGTTTAATAAAATTTTATTTTTGTAAGGCCTTCTACCTATAAAAAGTACAGGCATTTTTTATTACAGAATCACAGTGATTTTTTGAAGTTAATGAATTCTTACAAGACTAACCTCTTTCCAAGTCTTTAATTGTTCCTTTATGTCACTATGAGTTTCCTCTCTCCTTACTTCAACTCTGTACTGGTACTGACATGAGACAAAGAAGAAATGGCATCAGACGAATCTGATGCCATTTACAACGTGGGATAATTGAGCAATACAGGACAAGGCTATCAGTGGTGGATACTTTAGGCTGCATGCTTGCTTCTCTTGCCCTGGTGGGTACAGGAAGGACTCAAAACCAGGGCAAAATCTTCACTGAATTACCATTTTCTCTTAGCTGTTGTATACCTTAATACGCATGGGGGTTTTTTTCCCCTCTTCAACTCTATCTCTTGCTTATTCCAGAAGGCGTGCTGTTTGCATATTGTGAGTAAAGCCTGCATACTTAGAGAACATACATTTTTTTCTCAGAATGAATCTCACAACAGATGCATTACTACACAGAAAGATGATGTTTCCCACTCTGGGGACAAAGAGATTCATGACTTAGGAGTAAGGACCCTTAGTGAAAGGTTATTTTGTGAGTCACTTCTTCCAAAATAAGGCATAAGTTTCCATTTTCACAGCAATTATTCTCACAGTAATTTCTTAGTTGGTACAGCTATCAGTACAAGGTTTGTTGGTTGCCCTTTTCATTTTGATGTGCTTTTATTACATTGTATGTAACATAATATTAGTTTAAATAAATAAACTTCTCCATTGGCTGCTTTTCCTTTATCTTTCTTAGACATTTGGATTTGGACTTTCAACCCTTACTCATTTTGGTAAGCCTTTGTTCATACATGATGTCCCAATATGACTTACAGTAAGGTCTGACACTCAAATTAAGTTGATGAAAATACTTTGAGACACAAGTAAGAATAACTTATAGTCATTATGTGTAATGTTTGCATCTTCAGGTCCAAAACAGTATCATGATTCGGTGGCAACTTAAACATAAAGGATGTTCTTTCTCATTTAATCCCCATCTGGAGTACTGCATCCAGCTCTGGAGCCCTCAGCACAGGAAAGACATGGACCTATCTGAGCGGGTCTTCAGGAGGGCCACAAAAATGATCCGAGGGCTGGAACACCTCTCCTATGAGGAAAGGCTGAGGGAGCTGGACTTGTTCAGCCTGGAGAACAGAAGACCCTGAGGACACCTTGTAGCAGCCTTCCAGTTCCTGAAAAGGGTTTCTAAGAAAGATGGGGACAAACTTATTAACAGCGCTTGTTGCAACAGGACAAAGGGTAACGGGTTTAAACTGAAAAGAGGGTAGATTCAGACTAGTTATAAGGAAGAAATTTTTTACGGTGTGGGTGGTGAAACAGCAGAACAGGTTGCCCAGAGAAGCTGTGGATGCCCTCTCCCTGGAATTGTTCCAGGCCAGGCCAGGTTGGTTGGGGCTTTGAACCTCCATGTCTAGCGGAAGATGTCCCTGTCCATGGCGTGGGGGTTGGAACTAGATGATCTTTAAGGTCCCTTCCAACCCAAACCATTCTATGATTCTCTGTTTCTATGATTAAAAAGAGCTGATGGACTTTAATGTCCTCTCTGCTAATAATTTGATTGTTATCTAAGTTCTTAGTTGTAATACATATTCCTGCTTTAAGCAAGAAATTAGATGCATTGGGTGCTTGGAATAAAAAGGATATTAAATTAGGGGTTACGTAATCTTTAGAAAAAGATGTCTCGTTAATCAGACATAAAAGTGCTTAAGCCAGGTCAGTTTCTCCTTTCAAGACGTAAAGATCCATTTGCAGATGCACTTCTGCTTGTGTGCAAGACCAGCACAGTTTAGTTCTAAGGTTACAGTCAAAGACACCCCTAAGTTTCCTGTGTGGTATTGGAATAGGAATATTGGATGTTTATAGTATACTTTGTGGTGATAGAATCAGTCCTTCAGAAAAACCAGTTGTAGATGTTTACCTGCTTGAAACTAAAACAGCAGGGTGTTGTAGGGAAGAGGGCAATAATGTCAATGGATATTATCTTCCATTCTACAAATTATACAGACGTAGTTTTCCTCTGTATACAGGAACGTTAAGTCTCTGGTTATTAGTAGTATATGTCTGAATTACCTGTCAAAAGCTGATTTTTGAATGGAAACCATGTCCTGTTCTTCAGAAGTAATTACATTGCAATTAACTAAAGCTTTTCTCTTTCTCTCCACTGTGCAGTGACACCATCATGTTGCTCTAGAACTGATAAAAGCCTAGGTAACAGGACAAAAAAAGTTTTGCTTTTGAAAGACAAAGTGTTTTTAAACAGCCACGGTGAAACAGTATGAACTGCATTCTCAGGTGTTCAGACTGCACACTTTGTGCCTTCTTGCTTGCTTTCAATATGCAAATGATAGCTAGCCCTTAGTGGTATCTCTTCAGCAAATACCCACTAATTTGAATGTGAAGTACATACCATCAACAAATAGCTACTGGATTTTAGGAAGTATTAAAAAGCAAAGGCTGAGATTATTAACTTTTATTTTATGTGAGTATGCACGTGTGTGTGTTTATTAAGGATTACAATGATTTGATTTTTCTTCTCTTAGGGAAAGCTTGTGCTGAAACTGGAAAAAAGTGAAGCGTGATTGCAGAAGTATTTTTCAGCCCATATTAAATTCTTAGGAAGGACTGCCTTCTTTGGTCAGCAGTCAGGTTCAACGGGTTCAGCTTGTATTTTGAAAATAAAGAAATTGTTGTCTGGAGTAAATAAAGTTTTTAAACTAACAAGCAAGGTTAGAATAGTGCATCGAGGGCTAAAACATTTATTTTAAATGTAGAATTTATCATGGAAATAAAAACAGAAGCCTCTAGAAAACAGGGAAATAAAATCTTACACTACTACAGCTGTGAGCTATCCTTGGTGTTGTACACATTTTGGGCCTCTATATTTTTTTCTTTGTTCTTAAGCCTGGAAACATTGAAACTGTCAGCTATAGGTAAATGGAAACAAACTTTAACATCTGGTCTTCATGAAAAACAGCTTTCCTATAGCTTTCTCATTAAACAAGAGTGCTTTTCATTAGGGAGCATATGGTCTTGTTAATGTGAGTATGGTCATGTGCTATTGTGATCATTTTAAGTACACTCTCATGCCAAGGTCAAAATTAACATCTTTAAATCAAAGCAAATAGCCATCAAGCAGTCAGTAATGATCTTAAAGAAACCACAACATGAAGACAATTATTTGTTGTATAATTTGTAAGACAGTATTACTATGCTCAAGTGTTATCACCTATTATGGAGTTGAGGAAAATGGGTATAGAAGGTTCTTAGAAAAGTTTTCTGTCAGATAGTTCCTGATTACAGACTTTTACTAAATCTATTAATATTTAGTCATATTCATTCCATATTCATTTTCTGTTGACGGTCTATGTGAAGTTCTTCGAAAAAAAACCCAGCTACTGAATAACATATAAATGCTCCATCTGTGGGGAGATTCAGCATATCTGCTCCTTAATATAGGGTGCAAGTCTTAGCACACTCTTGCTGTTCTGCTTACAAAGTATCTAGGCAATATGACAGTGTTGATCACCATGCCAACATTAGCAAAATACCAGAAAACAGACAACAGAAAATTGTAGGTCACCTCACTGGTTCCCAGCTTATTTTCTGCAACTCCCCAGGTAGCATGAAGTGTTAAAGTTGATGGAGTCACAACAGAGTAAGCAAAATTCAGGTCTATGCTGAGTAACAAAATTATTGTTCCAATTCTAAGTAGGTCTTTTGCAAAACTCTTCTGAAACATAACTTATGATGATGATGATAATCTCTTGTATGAGAGAATAGTTGCTTCTAATTGCTTTGCTAGTACAGAAAAAAGAGCTGTGACACAAGAGCTGTTAGAGCAGGTGTGGCTGGAGGTTAAAAGCACTTCAGTGCATTCTGATGCAGAAGACAAGCAACCCATAAGATCAACATGCAAACACAGTTGGACATAGAGAGTCATACGCTGTGTATACACACTTGCAGGAAACTGTGTTTGAAAAACTAATTTTGCTAGAAGGATATCATTCTGTAACAAGAACATCATATTGAATGTGGACTTTATTATTTAAATCCTGATCTAACATTCCATTGAGAAAGATATTCTACATGAGCGATGAGGATACTATCACACTCTTATGTGAAAAGTGGCATTTGAGCTACAGCAACTGCTAATGCTCTGTGCATATTATCCATTTTCAATATCTAAAATGTACGTAAGAATTTGAAACCTGAAGGAGAATCTGAATCTGCTCTTCAAGAAGTGGATGGGGACTGTTCAGGTTGCTGGAGACATAGTGATTTAGTGGGTTATAGAAAATGAAATGAGAGACTTACTTGGGTGTAAATAACTCCCAGTCAGCATGATTTAGGCTGAGGATCATGATGATTATGCATACTTCAAAGACACAGTTGAAGCGATGCATAGATCTCTAGCAGTGGCAACAGCATCATCCAATATATGGTATTCAGTTGTATGTTATAGATATTTTTTAAATGTTTTTGGTACACCCTGATAAAATACGATTCCTTTACAAGGAAAGCAAGATAAACAGAGCTCTGAAATAAAATCAGATTTTGCTTTACCTATAAAATAGCTTTAAGATTTGACTGTCAGTGTTTGCTGGATTGTATCTGAATTGGAATTAAAATTAAATTAGAGATCTGTACATATCTAGGTGTAATGAAACAATTAATTGAGTCAGTTTGTAGTATGGCAAATGATCAGGAAAAAGAAAAAGCAGAAAAAGAAAAGAAAAATGTAGTAGTGAATGAAGTGTGCACACATATTTTGACGTGTATAGACATTATTTCTGTTTGAGATCCTTCCTGCAATTCTATGAAGATTCTCCTTGTGTTCAAATAAGGCTTTGAGAGCCAACAGCACAATAATAGAATCATAGAAACATTTATGTTGGAAAAGACCTTTAAGATCATCAAGTCCAATCATAAACCTAACACTGCCAACTCCACCACTAAACCATGTTCCTAAGCACTACATCTACATGTCTTTTAAATACCTCCAGGGATGATGACTCCACCACTTCCCTGGGCAGCCTGTTCCAATGCTTGGTAAACCTTTTGGTGAAGAAATTCTTCTTCATATCTGATATAAACCTCCCCTGGTGCAATTTGAGGCCATTTTCTCTCTTCCCATCACTTGCTACTTGGGAGAAGAGACCGACACCCACCTCACTACAACCTCCTTTCAGATATAGAGAATGATATGGTCTCCCTTCAGCCTCCTTTTCTCCAGACTGAACAACTCCAGTTCCCTCAGCTGCTCCTCACAGGACTTGTTCACTAGAGCCTTCACCAGCTTCCTTGCTCTTCTTTGGATGTGCTCCAGTACCTCAATGTCTTTCTTGTAGTGAGGGACCCAAAACTGAATACAGTATTCAAGGTGCAGACTCACCAATACTGAGGACAAGGGGAAGATTTCCTCCCTAGTCCTGCTGGCCACATTATTTCTGATACAAGCCAGGATGCCGTTGGCCTTCTTGGCCACCTGGGCACACTGCCGGCTCATATTCAGCCAACTGTCAACCAGCACCCCTTGGGTCCTGTTCCGTCAGGCAGCTTTCCATCCACTCTTCCCCAATCCTGTAGCATTGCATGGGGTTACTGTGACACACATGCAGCACCCAGCACTTAGCCTTGTTGAATTTCATACAACTGGCCTCGGCCCATCGATCCAGCCTGTCCAGATCCCTCTGCAGAGCCTTTCTACCCTCAAGCAGTTCAACACTCGTGCCCAACTTCGTGTCACCTGCAACTTTACTGAGGCTGCACTCGATCCTTCATCCAGATCATTGATAAAGATATCAAACACAACTGGCCCCACTACTGAGCCCTGGGAAACACCACTAGTGACCAGCTGTCAACTGGATTTAACTCTGTTCACCACAACTCTTTGGCCCCAGCCATTCATCCAGTTTTTTACCCAGTGAAGGGTACACCCATCCAGGCCACGAGCAGCCAGTTTCTCCAGGAGAATGCTGTGGGAAAAGATGTCGAAGTCTTCACTAAAGTCCAGGTAAACAACATCCACAGCCTCTCCCTCATCCATTAAGTGGGTCATTTTGTCATAGATGGAGATCAGGCTAGTCAAGCAGGACCTGCCTTTGACAAACTCATGCTGACTGGACCTGATCGCCTGGTTGTCCTGTGCATGCTGTGTGATGGCACTCAGGATGATGTGCTCCATAACCTTCCCCAGCACGGAGGTCAGAATGACAGGCCTGTAGTTGATGCATGTATACTGCACTTGTACCTGAAAGGCCTGAACTTAATATCCGAATAACCTAGTTTAGGTCCAACTCATCATTTGGTGCTTCAGTATGTAACATGTTTCCTTCCATGAACTGAGTCTTTAGCTACCCTTTCTGCTGTTGTGAGTTTTATTTTGTGCCAAGTTAAAGGAATGTGATGACTTCCATTTGACTTTGTGTAAGTATTGGCGAAAATGTTTCAGATGACAGGCCAAATAAGAAGGAGATAAAAACACAGGATATTACATTTCACAGTCTACTGAGTCTATCATCATAATCATCATCAACATCAAACAGTGAAATAAAATCTTCTTGTGTTTTCAGTAGGGCAGTGACACTTTGAAAGAGGGCTGCATCTATCACTAGATCTCTGCAATACAGTCTGTGTTTTGAAGTGAATACTGAGAAGATGAGGCCCTTTCTCTCAAGCCTACATTCTGATAACTGGTACTATCGTGGGTTCATGTAGGTGTGTAACACATATGCACATGTCCTCTAGCATCTTATTATAGCTCTGATTTGCACTGCTCTTCTGCTGGCAGCATTCCCAAGGCACTGACCAAAAGAGGCCCAAACTTGTTGAAATCACAGAAAGAAGTAAACACAGATTACTAAGTGTGTAGTAAAAGTTCAACATATGAACTTACAAAAGCTATAGCAGAGGATCAAAGACACAGTTTCTGTCATTCGATTCAAATGCTCAAAATGTACTCTATGTCTCATCTGGATAAAACTGTAAATACAAGTTGAAGTTTGATAGATTTTGATATACCTCTGTGAAAGTCCATTATCTTTGCATGTTGGGATCTGATCCTTAACCCCGCATTCACACTTTGCTCCGACTTTATATCAATATTTTTACCTGTACTAAATGCTGTAGGAAACCCTCTTTAACTTCAATTTTTGAGTGGTATTAGTATTGACTGCAATATTTAGACATAAAAAACTTCTTCCAGTTATTTCATGAACATGAATAAATGTTATTTTCAAAATCATGTTCATTTGCATTGAATTCATATTTAATTTTAAAAAATCTTAATTAGTACTGTCCCAAGTATTTATTGACAGCTGACTGAAAAGAATTTAAACTGATTTAAAATGCGTATTTTACATTTCAAATCTCAAAAATAGCTGAGAATTTAGGCTACAAAAAATTTGAAATAAAGAAGTTGTTCCTCTGGAACTGTTTCATATCAGCATGAAAGGGAAACTTGACAAATCATTCCTGTAAAGAACTTACCTGAGTGAATATTCAATAATGGTTAATAATTAAGGATATGAGTCAGACCTTGATTTCAATAAATACTCCTGAATTTTCTTTTGAAAAAAAAAAAGTTATTCCTAGACAAATTCCAATGATGAAAAGATATTTAATTTTTGGGGAAGTGTTCTTTTTCCATATGTTTTGTTCCCACTGTCTGGACACTACTGGCACAAGCAGTTTTGCTGCTCTCTGTAAAAAATTATTTATTCTCATTTCATAAAATGTAACACTGTGCTGTTGTAAAACTAGTTTTTACAACATCACAGCTTGATGTTTTATACACGAATACTAAGCTTCAGAAAAATAAGTGGCCACTGCAAGCAACACAGTAAACATCCCGTACCTTATTCTCAATTTTTTATGAACATCAACCCATGAGTAAGGCATAAGAAGACTGCCTTGTGTAGGCATAATTTGAGAAGGAAATCCCTATTTACACTGCTTCACCAGTGGCAGCACTTTTTTAAAAAAAGGCTGCCTTAATTTTTCAACATCACGTAAGTTAAATTGGCTAATCTTTAATTTCAATTAACCTAGTGGTTTAAAAGGAACCTGACAGACCTGAGTCTACCTAAGGACTGCTATTTGTGGTAAGACTGATGTTGGTCAGAGTTGTAATTCACTTTAAACAAAATGCAATGTTATCTGAATTTTCTAGTAATACTATTTATGAATTAATTTTTCTGAGTAAAATTTGACAACTCAGGCTGTCATAAGCATGCATTATTTGGAACAGGTTTTTTTTTCATAGGAGTTTGCAACTGTTAGTGTATTGCCTTCTCTGCTTCTGCTTTACCAGCCCAAATTCTAACTTGTCCCAGTGCTGTCAGAGTCATTCATAGTTGTCTGAACCAAGACATGTCAGCAGTTTTCATCTTCATAAAGTGTTATCACGATAGGATATACATCTGGCACGTAGCCTGAAGGAATCACAAATCTAAAGCGAATGGTGAAAAAAGTAAGCATGAGATGCCAATACCAATTTCTAACAGCACACTTAGGAAATCCTCTAGAAATCGAAGTGTCAAAGTCATTTCCGTCCCCAGGCAAGTCTGGTATTTGTATCACTGGAAACATCAGTTTCTTATAGAGGAGCTATTGGCTTGTGTGAAGCAGGCTGAGGAACTGATCAACCTGTTGTCTCAATGGAACATGCAAAAGCAATGTTTCTCCTCTTTCACAAGCTAGTATGTTTTTCACAGGGATACACTTAACAGGGTGAATGTCCATAAGTTTGTCTTGACCAGTATTTTCTACAGAAGCTGGAATTTTTAACATTGTTACCATTTGTCACTGTCTATTGAAATCCTGCCACATCCTATAACCTGAAAGAGATGGAGCTATGTCTGAACCTGGATGGGAGAACTCCAGCCACTGCCTTCCAGGTGTAACATCTGGATATCACTGATGGAGAGTATGATACTATTTTCTTTGACTTGTTAGTGAAGTATTGCTTCTGGATGGTCCTAAAGGCCAATTTATACTTGGAAGTATAAATCTTTGGATGAGACAAAAAAGATTCCTTGAAAGATCCTGCACCACTTTTCCTTTCAGGGTAGGCATTTAAGACCTGTTCTTCTAGCTAAATGCTAACTTGACTAATTTTTTTTTTTTCACAGAATCACAGAATGGTAGAGGTTGCAAGGGACCTTTGTAGGTCATCTAGTCCACCTTCCCTGCTGAAGCAGGGTCACCTACAGCAGGCTGCACAGGATCAGGTCCAGGCAGGTCTTGAATATCTCCAGAGAAGGAGACTCCACAACCTCCCTGGGCAGCCTGTTCCAGTGCTCCAACACCCTCAGAGGGAAGAAGTTCTTCCTCATTTTCAGACGGAACTTCCTATGCTTCAGTTTGTGCCCATTGCCCCTTGTCCTGTCGCTGGGCACCACTGAAAAGAGCTTGGCCCCATCCTCCTGACACCCACCCTTCAGATATTT
>Ga0065711_1005569_pt1 | contig 25572 bp, 18 predicted proteins | sample Hoacrofraction12_FD_59098 | JGI IMG/M metagenome (GOLD analysis project Ga0065711, IMG submission 59098) | Hoatzin crop microbial communities from Cojedes, Venezuela - Epithelial fraction 12 v2 (version 2) | ecosystem: Host-associated > Birds > Digestive system > Esophagus > Crop | place...
CCAATTTTTTTTTTTTTTTTTTTTAACATTCTAACATGACTTTTGATGTTATCAGCCACAGCAGTGCTGTGTCCGCTTTGGACCTCCTACAAAGCCCTTGATCTCGGTGATATCCCATGGCTGGAGCTAGGAGGTTAATTTGAGCTCTGTGTACACACTTCTTTCCTTTTATCCGCTGGGAGTTTAGTCTTTCAGCGTCAGGGGGTGTCCCTCGGCTCATGCATTACGAGAGACAAAGAAAGAGCAGTCTGTTCTCATCTTCATCCTTACTACCCTATATACATCACATATATAAAGTAATATATAATACATTCTACATAATATGTAATATATAATATATTATGATATACATGTCAGTCACATTCCTCATTTAAGATAAATAATTATCTTTTCTTGGCTTTGCTCTTCCTTTGAGACTGGGGGAGCTTAACCCTTTTGTCAACATTATTACTGACAGATTACATGCATTAGTTTATATTCCTTCTTGCCATTTCCAAAAGATCGGTTCCAGTGTTTGACTGTCATCATCTGAAGCAGCAGTAGGGACTTTGAAAAGGCTCTTTAATATTTATCTTTAATACCACCAGTATTTCAGGACAGGTCTTTTATCTCAAGACTTTACTTTTTTTCTGATGACTCATTATGTTTAATAATTTTTTGCTGACATTTTCGTAAATAGTTTTCTCACCAGTGATATCGTATAAATTTCTTACTGTAATTCTTCACTCTGTGGGGCTGCCTTTTCTTCATTTTTCTTGAGCTATTCCTTTGCCCTCCAAGGAAGTGGCTCAATAGCCCAATTATGCTTTATTAGATGACACATTGGCATCTCATATCCTGATTTGTGTGGTTCTTTAGGGGAATGCCATGAATTTAAACCAAGAGGAAATCCCTTTCTTTTAATTCTCTTTGATCTAAACATCAATATTCTTGTTCATGGGAACATTTTCTGATCTGATTCAATACTGCATGCAGAGCAGCTTTCAGTTCAGCGTGAGTGTGTGTAAATCCGCATCCTGCCAAGGCGTTACTGGGGTTTAGCGCGGGGTTGTATACCCAATCCTATCATTACATCGGTCAAAACCCCATCTACTGTTTCCAGCTGGGGAAAAATAAACCCAACCTGTGTCTTCCCCTATGGAACAGTCTCATAAAATGTGAGAATGGAACCAAGTGGGTGTAACTGATCCTCACTAAAGCTCGTAGGGATTTGTTTAATGGTAAGATCTTCCTACAGAGATTTGGGGCCATTCTGTGGCAAACTTTATGGCAGGGATAAAAGTTTTTACAGCTGTTTGTTAACATAATATCCTCCTCACTTCCATGAGATGGTTCAGAAGATCCACAGAACTATTTGTATTAAATCATGTTTGGGGTTGGTTTGTTTCCCGAGGGACAGCTTGAGCGTAGGCTGCTGCGGAACAGCACACCAGCCCCAGCACAAGCACAGGGCTGCTCTGACCCGCCGAGTTAGGAGATTGCCTCTGCCTTTGATATAGACTGCAGATCGTCAGGGTGAAAAGGCTGTTTGTACAAGATAATCAATCCGTTTCAGTCGGTATCAGCTAAATCCCTCTCAAGGGGAACTGGATAGAGCCCTAGTGAGAAATTCTCTTTTACTTGCTGGCAGAAATTGTATGCATGCTCCAAGGAACAAAAAAAAGTAGATGCGAAGCAATATTGAAAGCAGCTCAAAACAAAAAAAGAACTGCCCTGAAGTTATCCCCATTCGCACTTTCTTATCTTCGTGGTTTTGCTAAATTAAAGCGACACTAGAAGGCCCACAAGAAGTTACCTGAAGGCAGGCAGCATCGCTCCATGCAGAGGATGTCCATGCTGGATAAAACAAGGATCAACCCCTGAATGCGTATTTTAGCCATGCTTTTAGATGGTTATCACTTATTCACAGGTATACTATGTGCTTTATTTGACAGTGAGAGCCTGGTGTAACCAGCTTTGGGCACCCAGACAGCAAAACAAGAGTAATATAGTTTTATTAGTTTCGGTGGGAAGAGCTTGTTTCCGAGGCAGCACACCGGCCCCAGCCTCACTACCCCACTACACCTTGCTCGCCGGGGCTGCTTCCAAAAAATGATGCAGCGGTACATATGGGAGAGAAGTAGCTGCCAACATATGAACATCAATTCTTTTTTTTTAATAATAAATACACTATTTCATCGGTTTCTTTCCCAGGGTTTCCAAAAATTACCAGTAGAGAGAACTACATCACATTAGCAGCTGTCTTTCTGCCCACATACACGTTAAATGAGACTTTCTAACGGGATAAGTATAGATCTTGCTAAATTACTGCAGAGGTGTGTGTTTGAGGTGCCAGCTAACCCAGCAAACCCCGCGCTGTCACTAATGGAAGTGCCACCGTGGCAGTGAAATGGGTCCCCAAGGCGCAGGAGAGTTTAGTGAGAGTCCAGATGTGCTGGGCACCAGGACATTATTGACATACCTGCTGGAGCTTGGCACCGCATCATTTAATAATAGTTTTTCCACTGTATGATCTGTCTTGCCATAAGATTAAAAAAAAAACAAAACACCTCTTATATTAAACATGGAAAAACATCAGTAGTTTTGTAACTCTGTTCTGCTGCCGCGGTGTGCTTGAGGACTGATCCCACACCTAAGTTATTTCTACCAGAGCTTCCAGAGCTGTTTACCCTAGAAATTCTGAGCCATTTCCATATGTTAAATAAGCTTTAAGACTCACCTAACACTGTTAAAGTGAGTGCCCAACTCTCTGGACGAACGACGCTTAGCTTCACCCTGGCAATTTTGATGTAAAACACAACTCTGTGGAAGAGCAGCTCAGGATCATACCTAAGACGACGGGGATTTGCATCAATGCCTTGACATCGCTTTTCTCTGGCAGGTTTTAGGCTGGGTAGCTATTTGCCTACAGCTGCACCTGCATGAAAAACAAAGACCAAGTTAGTAATTGCCCTGGCTTAGACTGAGCAGCCTGCGCTACAAGAGTGAGCAAAATGGCCTTAAGCCTTTGTCCCCTCGCAAAGCCAGGCTTAGTGTCGATGGCAGGGCAAGGGGATGAGGGAGCAAGCCCAAGCTCTGACCCTTCCTCCAGCCCCTTTGCTTGGCCCAGCTCACAGCGTGGAATAAATTCAATAACCAGTCATTATCCATCATGCCACTCACCACTTTGCAGTGCAAGTTTGGTAACACAGTTAGCTTTTAAGGTGACGTAGAGGGGTGTAGCAAATGCATCCCAGCTTCACCATGTCTCATGCAGCTGAGAGGAGCCCAGATGGGAAAGTGCTAATTGCACCATTGCACCAAGGCACCAAAAGTAAAAAAAAAAGATTAAAATTGCCAAAATTGTCTGGCCAGCGTTTTGCTAGGCAGCCTGCGTGAATAATCTTTCCCAGGGCAAACCAGCAATTGAAACGTGCAGATCATAATAAACAGCAGCAGCTCTCATTAGTCTTTCCTCCCACCCCAACCCGACTGGTGGCTGATGTGTGTAATAAGTCACAGGCACACACTTAATGATCCAAGATTTGCTTCCAAAAAAAGGTTTCCCATCAGATTTGTGTGCATCTGAATGGACGTGAATCACAGGTTCAGAGCCTGCGTGGGTGGTCATAGGCTGGGACTTCTGTTTATTGTAAAGACCCAGCCCACAGTGAAAACACTTGATGAAGGGCAGCTCATAAGGCTTGTTTGGTTTCTTCTCTTCAGACCACAGCTCTCTTGCTAGGATGCCTGAAGCCAATGCAGAGACTTGGAGGACCCAGCTGTGCTTACGGTTCCCACTGTGCCCATGCAGGGATGCTGTGCTTTAACCCAAAAGTCTCACTCAGCTGCGTAGGACCCTGGGGAGCAGAGCTCTGTGCCGGGGCTTCTATTGGCTAAAGTTGTTCCTGAAAAGCCAGAGGAGCGACCCTCTGGATTTCATCCAAGCTGGGGAAGCGAAACCACATATTAAATAAATAATACATCCGTAAAAGCCCAGCATGCTGCCGCTCTCTGGTTTCTCTGCTCCTGCTGCCGTACACAGAAGGAAATGGCTTTCCCTCTGCCTCCGGCTGGTTTGGTTTTACTCCTGTAGATCTTGCCGGTCCTGCAATCATGCATCTCCTTGGAGTCCTACCTAACAGTGCTGGATGCATCCCTTTTCTCCCAATTTCTGTTCTTGAGATGGCATTATGGATTTTTTTCTTCCCTCCGCCAAAGGACAAGATGTTTCTCATGATCTGGCACAGCCTCGTAGGTAGGGCTACATGTCAAATTAAGAAAGAGGTAATATTGCTGCAAGACATCCCAGATGTTTGTCTTTCTCCCCGTCTCCCATGGCTTCCTATTGAGGAGTTTGCTGTGCAGTCATGAGCTCCCACAGCCCAGGGCCTGACGGACCCTGCCCCAGCCTGAGGCACAAGCATGGTCACAGCAGATAGCTGTTGCTGAGCTGCCCCAGCATGCTCGCCTGATGCCGTATCCCAACACTTTCTTTATGTCAGGATGATGGATCAAAATTACCCTGGGGTCTCCCTGGTACTTAGAATTAGAAGGTTAATGAGAAGTCAATCACTCTTCTTAATGGTGGTAAAGAAATTTGCCAACTGCTTGACAAACCCAGGTTTTTAAAGATGAGCAGTTAATTCCTGCAGCTGCCATATGGTCTAGTACCATTCGAGGATTTTTTGGGAAGACTCACCATCTTCTGTATATCCCACAATGCCTGTCCAGGTCTCTCCCCTCCTCCCTGGCTCGAGCCTGCTCCAGCCCACAGCAATGTTCCCCCAGCAGCAGCGACCGCAGCTGGGACAAGCTCCTCTCTTCAAACATAAAATCTCCAAATAACACACACAGCAGCTGAGCAGTTTCTGGGGCACGAAGGGGAACATGGCAGGGGGTGGGTGGGAGGGTGGTTTCCTTAAGGAGACCTTATCATTGCACAGCTTCTTTTAGGTGAAATTCAGTCCTTTTGCTCGCAGCACCACAGGCACGTGCCTTTCTATTAGAGCAGGAGGGTTGCGCTGGGCACATGAGCCCATAAAGGGCTCAGGGAACCATGAATTAAAAAAAAAAAAGGCAAATTTCGTTCTTTCCTGTGGGGTGTTCCCTGAACAAATAGTTCTTGTGAAATGACTGCGATCCAAGAGCCAGGCAATGATCAAGGCCTTTTGCTCAGCTGTTGGATTCAGCTCTGATTTCGGTACCGAGGAGGCTCTGTGAAATTACCTCCCATTCTGCCACAGTGCAGTATCAGAAAGCCACGGCTTAAGTGCAGATTGAAACTGGGAAGAGATCTTGTTTTCCTAGTGTTTAGCCAAGCCTCTAGATGCAAGCTGACTTTAATACCAGTGCTTATCTGCATCCATTTCTTCCTTGTAATAAGATCTTCCAAGGAGGAGTAAGAACAAAGTACTGCTAAACAGACTGTGGAGCATAATCCAGCATCACCAAGGGAACTCTAAAAGAGAGCTTTCACCCCCTCCCAGCCTCCCCATCAGAACCTGGTCGGGATTTGTGAGATGTTTCTGGTCTAAAAGCAGAACCCAGGAGTTTTCCTGCTCTCACCCTGGCTCGGCTGGGCCATAGCCAGATCTACAGAGACCCAGTACATGGCTTTTGTGCCGTTCAAGAGAGCAGAAGAGTAGCTCTGGATTTGGAGGCTCTCTTCATAACTGGCACACAACCTGTGGGCATGGACCTTTGGAGTAAAGCGCTCATTTTTCCCCTTGTTTGAAATAACAGTCCCTGGGCAGTCAGCTCTCACGGGCAGCTTGGATAAACATGCCCAGAGCAGCGTCTTGGCCCGGAGCCCTCCACAGCATTACGTTATCTGGCCAACAGCTTAACCCCAAGTGCAAATGCAGTTGCCNTCTCGACCGGTGCACATGTGTGCATGTGATGGCAGGACGTCAGAGCAGCCCTGCCACAGCTTGTTCTGTATTTGCTGCTAAAACCAATGTAAGTCCTGTTAAGCTAGCTGCCTTGCTGGCCGCATCAGCTGCATTGCCCCACCAAACAAGGCGGCCGGCGGGGATTTGGAAATCGCTGCCTGTTGACTCAAAGGCAGGCAGCTAATAAACCACAAAGCTGTGAAAGACAGACAGGTACGGCAGCGCGAGTAGCTCCAAACCCTTGGCAGAGTGGACATGCGTGGCAGATCATCATCCGTACATTCATGATACCTCGTACAACCCCCATGCTCCCAAAGCCTATTGCCCGCCTAGTGACTGCAGATCTCTAGTTAAACTTGAGCACTTGGTTCACTGGGACACCTCCCAGCACCTCCCTTTCTGCTGCTGGGCTGAGCCAGGCTTTCTGCTCTCCCTGGCCCTTTCCTAATGCATCGAGACATGCTGGCTTGAACCAAACTCTTTAACTGGATGCTGTAGCCATTTCAGCCTTCCTGTGATTATTTAGGAATGTTATTCTGGTGGTGATGATTTTTGAAAGTACACACACACACACACACCTCCGTGCTTTTTTGGGGGGTTCATTTCCATAGGAACTGCAGAAATTTCACTCCTCCTTGGCTTGCAGGTCTCCAGTACATCAAGTGGCCATGGCAAACTCCTCATACCCCAGCGGTGAACCCGGGTATCGATCAGTCAACAATAAAATGCTGTGATAGTTATAAATAACCTTCATTTCCTTCCACCCTGCCTCTATTCTAAATTATTCCCCCAAAGTCTAGTGGGGAGCTCACAACACCTTGCAAGGTTGTCTTCTATGTGCACTATTTACAAAGCAAAGCTCAACACAATTTACAACTCTCTAGCTGTGTTACTTCTGCAGCTTCTCAGGGGAAAAGCCCGACGCTTACCAGCTGCCTGCACCCACCCCCAGATCACGAACGGCTGATGGCTCAGGGCGCAGGTTGTGGGACTAGCCGTAAAACATCTTACTGTGCTGTGCAAGAGAAATTTCAAACAAGGTGCGTTGGCACTGGAGCAGATGCACTCGAGCATCTGCGCAGCAGAGCGGCGGGCTTGTTCGGCAGCCGAGAAAAGGAGTGTTAGTGCTGGTTTGCATTTTCATCTAGAAAAACCAACAGATGCTGGGCAGAACCACTCCCTGGCTCAGGCTGTAATGAAAGGCAATAGCATTTCCGCAGCTGGCTGGTTTGGCGTGAGGCTAACACGTGTGCCACCGCAGCAGATGACATGTGAGCTCACCAAGTTGACATGAGCAATTAGCATGCATGAGGCTCCTTCCACCTCCTAATTCACTCAGAATAATTCATTAGCAAAAAGTCCTTAGCAGCGCTAGTCTGCCAACAGGTCCTGATTGTAGATGTGTTCTTTGATTCACTTTAGAAGATAAATTGACCTGTGAAACTCCAGTCTAGCTCATGCTAATGAGTCTCTGTAGGGCCATCATGAGAATTAATTTATTTATCTAAGGATTTCTCTGTAGTGCTCATCTGCACGGCAGTTAGACTGAAGAGACATAATAGGTCTACCACACTGGAAATACTAGAGCAAATCACCTAACCCTGGAGGTGTCTGTGCTATATTTGATGTCTTGGCCTAAAGTCGTTCTGGTGCAGATCCTCAGTTTCCCACCTGTACAGCCAAGAGAACAAAAACGTGTCCTCCTGCTCATAATGTTCATAATCAGCAGTGTGAGAAGCGTTACACCAGCAGTGGTATAAGCTACAATTCTTATCTGTCTAATCAAAGGCTTCCTCAGCCTTTATTTCAACTTTAAAAGCAGCAGAGTAGCTGCTTTATTCCAGGATTTTGCAGTGGCTGTGGAAAAGAAATCTGCATGAATTATGGTGTTTTAATATGTTTTCCTTGTTTCTGGCCATCTTCTATTAATAAACAGCCTTGAAATCTCTCTCTGCTCCCCAAATGCACAGAGACACTCCTGGCCTCTACAGAAGAGATGGTTAGGCCCTGTTGAACAGCCTACCTAAATACTTGTGTTCTTGCCCCCTTCGAGAGCAGCCAGGGAGCCCAAAGCGATGCCACCAAGCAGAGATGTCCCCCCACATTAATGTCCCTCTCCTTTTCTTCCCCCGCAGCTTGAAAGCTGTCCTGATGGGGAAGCCTCAGGACAACACAGTGGACTTGTCAGGCATCCCGCTGACACTGAAAGACTTGGACCGTGTCACGTCCTACCTCCAGCACAGCTCGGAGCACATCGACACGGTGGAGCTGTGCTTCACAGAGCTGACGGACGACATGCTGCTGCAACTGCTGCCGGCGCTCTGCGTGCTGCCCCACCTCACCACCCTCTCCCTTAATGGCAACCGGCTCACCAAAGCCATCCTACGGGACCTCACTGAAACCCTGAAGGACCCCAAAAAGTTCCCCAGTGTCACCTGGATTGACCTCGGCAACAATGTGGACATCTTCTCCTTGCCGCAACCCTTCTTGGTCAGCCTAAAGAGACGATGCCCAAAGCAAGGCAACTTGCCAACCATTCTGGAGTTTGGTGAGGGTCAGGTAAGCGATTTGGAGAGCCAAGATGGCCTGGCTGAGAGCCAGGAGGACCTGCGAGTTGGACCAGGCAAGACTGACAACAAAGGCTTGCAGCAGACAGACAGAACAGTCGAGGCTGCGGAGCTCCCCAACTCGGAGCAAGGTGCTGCGGCACTGCAGACATGATGTCAGGTTCCCTGGCTCTTGGGTGGGCGCGTTAAACAAGGTTGACTTAAAACCAAGACCTCGGCGCTGGAGGTCTTGGTGGAGGGTCGATTCACACAGTGGGATGCTTTGGGAGTCTGACTGCTGCCTTCCTCCCATACGATGAATGTCAACTTTTTTTCTTTTCGAAGAACACATAAAGGTGATCGCGTTGAATACTTGCATTTTATAAAAGCTGGCCAGGTATTTTGAAACATTAGTGACATGCTGTGCTTTTTAAACTCCCAAAAATGTGTCTCCAAGTTGGTGTAATACGAGGCCCTTATAAGAGCACAAAAAGGGAGAAGAAGGTGCCCAGACTTTGCAGGGAAGGGCTCCCTTTCCTTAGTGCTGGATCAAGCAAGATCCCAGCTGCTCTCCCACGCGTGATGGATGGACAGCGGTCACCCCAGAGAGGACTGCTGCTGAGATAAACCCTAAATCCTTTCCAGTCCTGACTTCAGGAGCTGCTGATGAATAGCATACCTGGTGAGATACAACAGAAGTCTGATCACACGCTAACAGGGGCTGTTTCTCTTAACAGCGGGAGCCAGCCCAAAAGGAGAGGTTTGCTTTCCTGGTGCTGAGCTAAATCCCAGCCCGCTGCGTGCCTGGACGCCACTCTCACCCTCCAGCCTTACTGAAATCAGCTGGCACATGTGCCTGCCCACTATTTATTCAGATGTCAAATCCAGTTTCCCACCAGCCGTGCTGCTGTAATAACTCCAGAGCTTTTAATGTGGTACGTGGAGCTTGCACCAGCAATGCTGGGAGTGCGTATTTGGTCCATTTTGGGGAGTAATCTGCAAAATCTGGAGCCAGGGCTCAGCTCAGGTTCATTGCTGTTGCTGACAAAAGAAACCACAATACTGAAGGTTTACAAAAGAAAAAAATAATCCTGGGGTTCATCCCTGTATCACTGCCACTGAGGGCTGGGTGGACACAGCCAGCTGGAGATTGAAAGCCTCCGAAGGGCTCTTGGGTCACTTGGCTGTGTCCATCCCCTCACGGACCAGAAGTGCTTTGTTTCTAAAATCTTGGTTTGGTTTTGATTTATTTTTGATGGAAAATGGATCATCCCAGAGCTGCAGCACTGGAACGTGCACTTTGGCTTTCGAATGAGAATTTAATTGATCGTAAACCTGGGGAAGGGCAGGAAAGTATGAAAAAACTTCCTCGCCCTTACGTTCAGAGGACCAAACACAACTCCCTTTGCGCAGAGGGAGCCCTTTTCTATCTGTTCAAAGCCCTTCCCCTGCCCAGCTTTACAGCATCGTTTCCCTGTCTCGCAGCAGCGACCCTCTGGCTTTGGTCCTTCTGGGTGCCAACACAGTCAGACCTTTTGGTCATCTCGTTGGCTCTGTTTGTTTGACATCACCACACCAGGAAGCTTTTTCCAGAGGGGCTTCATGCTGCTGGCTGTTGTTTCTCCTCTGTACGCAAGTAGATAACTTAGAAGAAACTCTGCTACTCATTTTAATACATTTGGCAACGTTCAGTATGATTTGCATGTATCCAAGCCTTTTTCCCTTTTTTTTAATGCTAACTCTTTCCAACAGGCATGAAAAAACTTTGCGGTGAATAAACTGTTCTGTTTGAAATAAAGGAGCTATCCGTACTCAAAATAAATGACAACTTTTAATAAAGACCCAGTGTTGAATTTTTCCTCTGTACAGGCTGAAATGCCCAGCTGGCAGCTCAGAGCACCCCAGAAAAAAAACAAACGTGCTAAGCACTGCAGCTCTGGGTTCTCCAGGGTGCTTAAAAAAAAAAAAAGGTCGCTGTAGCTGGCTGGAGAAATAAATAGCCCAGTTTATGGGCTGGATTCTGCAGGGTGGGCACAAGAGTGGACACAGAAGCATCATAAAAGCATCTGTTAAATATTAAATGTCACGAGTGTGCAAAACTAACGTGGGGGAAAGGCATACTGAGAATGGCACACTGCTCCACAGGGTATTTCTCTCCAGTGTTACAGTCTCAGTGCACGGAAGGAAATGGCTTTTTACTCGCAGCAAGGACTCGATATATGATCTTTGTTCCGGCACCCAAGCCGTGGCAGGGAATAGGACACGGGAGTCAGTGTGCTGGTGGGAGCAGGTTTGTCCTAACTCACAGGAGACCCATTTCCACTGTTACTACAACTTTAATAAGGTACCTTTAGTAGAGGTAAAAATAAAGCAAGATGTGATACACGAGGTCTCAGCTGGATCCCCAACCATCAGCCCATCCTTGGAGGGGTTTTCACTTCTCCCCCTCCCCAGGAGCCACACACAGGGGGTCTCCTTGCCTGGGGCAGGCTGCGGGACGGACCATATGGCACGTATGTTTTATTCGTATAGAAAGGCTGATATGCAGCCTGTAGAGCCTGTGCCTGCACCCAGGGCAGGCAATGAGACACAGGTGGCAAATCCACCACCACTACTTCATCGGCCCATGCACACATCACACTGCTGTGCCGTAGTACCTCCCTCACAGAGATTTGTTAACTCAGCCTATAGCAATTTCATCCAGAACAAGATTTCTGCTTGCAAGAAAGAAACTCCAGAAATTTCTTCTATAAGAGGTCAGGCACTGGTTTGCTCAGTACGTCAGTACTCAAAACTGGGCTCCCCTCCTTCCTATGCACAGCTAATGCCCCCCTGTCTAAATTATTTAAATCACAAGCTCCTTGCTGCAAGTTTTTATTTCCTGCTAAGTATTTGCACAGGAGCCAGCCGTCCTGGACCCCGGGATCTGTCTGGACCCCCCAGTTTGGCCGTGCAAATTCATAAACCAGAAGCAGTTTGCATTTGGAGCGCAACATCATTTATTGATGCTTTGCACACTCAATTCTTTCACTGACAGAAACCACCCAGGATGTTGTTCCTGCCACACTTCCCCTCCAGCCGAGCTTCTACCTGCTGTGAAACACATTAATCAGCCAGAAGATATTTTGCGTCTATCAGAGTCTTTCTGCAAGGGGCTACCAGCAGCCCAGCTTTCAGCTGCAGAGGGCTAAACGCAAGGCTCTGTGCCCGAAGCTGCTGCAGATTTGCTGCAAATCGGGAATATCTTGTCCAAGCTGTCCCGCTCTGCTGTGATATGTGGTTGGGTCCCTTGCACAATCCTCCAGGACCATGCTGCAAAGATCAAGCCTCTGGAGAAAGACCCCATGTCCCTCAGCCCTTTGCAGACGTTGCATCACCTGAGCTAGCTCTGCTCCACTGGTACAGGCAGGCTGTGCCAGTATCTCTGCATCCCACAAGGATTTAACTGCTCTGAGAAAGGGAAATAACTAGAAAGGAGCTTTTGTCGATATACTCAGGCATACTGAAGCCCACACCAAATTACTGACTTTCATAGGAAAAGGAAAAAACCACAGGTCTAGTAGAGACCATTACCCTGTTATAAAAACAAGAGGGATTTACCTAATCAGTCTCTTCCTCACAGTGTGGATTAGGTCAATTAGTCATTTATTGCACTTCAGGATGACAGTGATCCTGTGGGCTCAGGAAAGAGTGGGGGTTTTTAAAGAAAGCAGCGTGAGATTGCTTCCCTTCCCAGCCCATCAGCAGCAAAACAAGCTTGGAGCGCGCTCCATATATAATCAGTGTTACACTGTGCTGCTTGTTCTGGTCAGAAGCTTTTAAATGGCCCTAGAAGAAGGATCTGAGTACTGAAAGTCACTACTGTTGGAATACTGAAGTTGACTGAGGTCAGCTGTTGTCAAAGAGGGGAGGAAATGGCCACCACAAAATAAAAAAGTACACAAAACATCCAAGCCCGGTTTGGTTAGTTATCTCCACCAGCGCCACACAGCCCTGCTTGTACATGAAAGAAACTAGTCTGTGGGGGAAGATTTATGCCTTCAGCAACAAAAATATAATTGGAAATCATTCTGCACAGGCTGAAGAGCCCACACCGAGGGGAATCGAAGCAGTAGGCGAGGAATGAGAGAGGCATGAAACGGCTGATGCCATGCGCTCCGGAGGGCTCGTTACAGCTGGATTATCTCAGAATTCTCATTGCATGAGCCCGGTTTGGCTTTTGAAGGTGATTATTCATTTAAAACGAGTGTTGTGTTCCTGGGGGTATTGGAAGCAGGCAAGAGGGCTGGTGATGGCCACCCTGGAGCACAGGACTGTGCCGGAGAGCAAGGCAGACACAGAAAGCACTCCTGAGGACATCAAGAAGCTCAAAACCACTTTGGCCAAAAGCATTGCTTGCTGCTCACCAGCCCTTCAGAGAGGAGCAGAGGACCACAAACGCCTACCCAAAACTGCCCAAGACAAGAGGCAAAATGGTGACCCAAAGGATTAAGCGGACATGAGGGAGGCAGCAGGGGCTGAGCAGGGCAGAGGGCTGCCCGAAGCGATGAAACCACATTGCGGTTCTCTCACTGCGACTGCCTTCGCATTCGTGCACAAACATTTCGGTGCTCTCCTGGGGTTCAGCACATCTCGCTTCAGCAGCAGGAGAGGCGGAAGCTCCTGAGCTCATGCAGGGACCTCTCATGTCCTCAGAAACGCAAAGGCTCCCATGTTCCATTTCCTGGGAGCGCATCGCCTGTAGCTGCTATTGCCAAGGAAACTGATTGACCTTCTTAGCAGTACTCACGTATTGATGCTTACAAGGAAGGGAAAAACCAACTAACCTAACCTCTGCAGTGTACCGCACCTAGGTGAGCAACAGATATAATTTCTTCCTGACCTCTCTGTTATGCAGATGTCATCCTGGAAACATCACACAGTGATCCCCGCGTTCCTTTGCTCCAGGGGCAGCTGAGTTTTTATCTGCCTGGGGGCCATATTCCACCAGCAGACTATACACAGTGAGGGGAGATGATCTTTCCAGCTGTATTAAATGTCTTCAGCATTAAATTCCAAAGGACAAATGGGAAACCAGATCCGTCACTCACAGTCCTGTGACAGCCTCCAGCGATGTCAGTCTCACTGCTTTGTACAAGCAGGCCCCATCTTCAGCTCAAATGCTCAACAGCCGTAAGCAAAAGAGCTGATGACCCTGCAATACCAGAACCTGCCGGGCTTTGGAGATTCAGCCTTCCCTGCCACGCTGTGGGGGAGTAGAGGTATCTAAGACGATGAAGTGGCATTAAAGGCTCAGTGGGGATTGCTTGCCTCCCCTGCAGCACCCCACAACCAGCAACTGCACACTTTCAAGACATGGGTTTGCACACACCCAGGCAGCACATCGTGACTGCTACCTATCACACAAAGCTAGCCAAAAAATAAGAAATACAACAGGTTTGGGTCCTATGGTGTGTTTACATGTGCGTAGTCAAGGACAGCTCATCCGGGAGGAAGGCAAAGCGAGGAGCAAACACCGTCTCCCTGCACTGATTACAGCCACGCTCTCTACTTTGAGCCCAGTGCAATAGCCTGGACAATGCCCTGCTGAGCTACAGACCCCCCAAACTTTATCATAAATGCCCTAGGAGGACTGCAGCCCCTCTCCCGGATGCGTACAGCCCAACGCATCCTTTGCTCTCACATTTTTCCCCTTTTTTACTTACACCCACCACACCCACCTTTAGGACAAATCTTTTTTTTGTCCCTCATCTTTCCTGTTCTTTATTCAGATGAAAAACTGAATACCAGCTAGAGAGGAGGGTGTCTGAGCAGGGCAGGCAGGCAGCTTTGTCTGTGCTTACTAGAGGACTGGGGTTTCCCTGGTGCAGCCTCCTCTCTGCCTTAGCAAAACCCAACTTGTGTTGTATTTATTTCCTTTTAAGCTTTTTTAAAAGAAATACGTATTTGCAGGGCTGCAGCGTGTGGAACATTTCCCGTGTGCTCGCCAGGAACACGCAGCTCTGCAGGGGAGAGCAGAAATAGTAATTAAGCTGGAAGGGGGTGTGGGTATGGGCTGGTTGTTTTCTTACAGCTGTATTTAGCAGCCTCTGGGCTGTAAAGAAGCAGGTTTGTAGGAAATGGCTGTTTACGTGGACTGGGTGAATGAAAAATAATAATAGAATCATAGACTGGTTTGCTGTGGAAGGGACCTTATAGATCATGTAGTTGCAACGCCCCTGCCACGGGCAGGGACCCCTTCACCAGCCCAGGGTGCTCAAAGCCCCGTCCAACCTGGCCTTGGACACTGCCGGGGAGGGGGCAGCCACAGCTGCTCTGGGCAGCCTGGGCCAGGGCCTCACCACCCGCAGAGTAAAGAATTTCTTCCATTTATCTAATCTAAATCTGCGCTCTTTTAGCTGAAAGCCATTACCCCTTGTCCTGATCACAAATGCTGCAGAAGAGCAGCAGGTCGGCTGACTTCTATTGTCCTTACAAATATTTATTGGAAAATGCAGTGCTTGGGGAGCGTGAAGAGTGCTTTGCAGGGACTGAGCAGGATTTCTGTGCTTATAACGGCAGATATTTAGTGAGTGCCCTCCTGGGCAGATGCTGCTGTTCCCGGGTGCAGATGCAACCAAGCCCTTGAAGATAGGAGCACTCCAAGCTGCCTGGAGTACAGCTACAGCGAAATCCCAATATCGACAAATGCTGGGCTGCCATTTGACTGAGCAGACAGGTCCAGAGGAGAGCCACCAGCCCTGCATACACCCCAGGGTCTCTCCCTCCAAAATCAAGAGTCAAGCCACACACAAAATCGGGCCTTTTTCACTTAAACCATAACTCAACAGCTGGGGAGTGCTTTTGAAGGCTGTAAGCCAGGCCATAACAAAACCTACAGGAATGCTCTGGTTATTGGAGGAAAATCACCTCTTGCAAGAATGCTTCAGCTGCACCGGGTTAAACAGAGAACAAACCAGCAGGAACAAAGGAAGACGTGTGCAGTATGCGTTTTTCCTGGGGAGAAGGTGACTGATGGGATTGCAATGAAGGACACAAAACCAGAGAAGGTTGAGACCTGGGCAAATCTCTCCCACAAAACCAGGGATTAAAAAAACATCCGCATAAAAACCCAGGAGGCTAAAACTTTCAGCTGCTCCCATCCTACCTGAAGCCTGATATTTTTTCCCCTTACTAATAGAAGAAAAAGTCCTAGCTAGGGAAATCTTTTGCATTATTTATTGGCAGCTCCTGCTGGTGTGTTTAACGCTGGCCCTGGAGATAACGAATAGTCTGCTCCAGCTCAGCTGATAGGGGAAAATGTATATAGCAGCATCTGGAAAAGTATTATCCCTCAAGGACTACCTGCTTTACATACAAAACACTGAGCAAGCACAGTTAGAAACAAGAGGGGCTTTAGCTCTTGCTGATCAAGGAGCTCTGAACCAAAATTACATCGCAGTTCAGATGTGTGCAGTTTTTGTTGGAATTGTTTTCCTTGCTGGAGCGAGAAGACCGATGCCAAAATACTTCAGAGCCCAGGAAAAAAGTGCCGGCTGACAAGTACTTGAGCACTGGGGAGGACAGGGATGGACAGATCTGGCCCCCCTCCCCTTCCAGCCCAGCAATTGTCTCCCACATTTCAGTGAACAAATACTGCCCATGACCACGGGCAGTGCGGCATCCCTCCACCATGCACTCAAAGCTAACGCCCAGCTAAAGTAACTCCCAACTTATTTCTTTAAAGAAGATGGTTTTGAAGACCAGTTTCCCTAAACTGTCAGGATTAATATTGGCTTTGGAAATATCTTGCGGATTTTTGCTATGCAATCCATGTGCCCTACACTAGTGAGAGCATCAAGGGAAAGCCTGCAAGGCTAGCTTAGCAGCTCTCAGCCTCTGAGTACTAAGTTGGCAGCTCAGCCTTCAGAGGTCACAGCTAAATTGAGTAGATTTCATTGATAGCACCATTAATTGCCTGCCCAGCAGAAAGCTGCAGCATGATGGACGACCAGTTAATTTACAACAGATCGCTCATAGGAAGCTTATTACAGAGAAACACAGTAGCAATTAACCAGGCGGTAGCAACTACTGCTCTTCTGCTACCTTGTGAGATGGTCGAGCTTATAACCAAACTTACTGACCTCCTTTTTTAGACCTTGCAATAACCAATGTCTCCAAGGAACTTCATAAAAGAATGCCGAAAAAGAGCTGTACATCCAAAATATGTTCTTTATATTGAGCTGAAAGCTTGCTGGGAATAAAATGTGGATGTTACCGTATTTCTTTGAGCAGCCATAATCACTAAGCTGGCAGGGAAATGAAGTATTCAATCTATTTTGCTTGTGCATTACCATTAACAAATGTCAGCGCAGAATTTGTTTACGAGGACGTACTGCAAGAGCTTTGCTAACTGGAAAGGAGGGGAGGAACCCTGAATCCCAAGCTGGCCCTGCAGGACAGGTATTTAGGAATACAGTGCCAACCGTTTACATGAAAACTGCCTAAGCCCATGGCTCAATTACTCCTGGTCGATGGGGAATTGGAGACGCTTTGTTTATAGCTCCTTCTGGCAGCTTTGGGCTTGCATTTTTTATCTTCTCTTCTGTAAATATGCAGGGAACACAGCTGGTTTTACCTTTGGCTTAGTTTATGGTTTTGCATAACACTGAAGACCTGATTTTAATAGAGTTGGAAAAGATGCAACCCGTCCACCACCACCTTTAAATGTTTGTGCCGATTTCTAAATTCATTCCCCAGGTTTTCTGCCCCATAACAGCTTATTGATTCTGTGGCTTCTGTGCCATCCTTCATTCTTCTTTGCTATTTCATTAATTCAATTGGAGGAGAAAATGAACCTGCGAAGTCTATATAACACCCTCCAAGAAGGGTTCGGTTAGCTGCATCTGGCGGGTTGGGCTGAGCCATCAGTTGCCAGCACAGCTCTTTAGTGACCCTGTTGCACGCTACATCCCTCTGTGAATTGTTAGCAAAAGCAAAAATTAAGAGTTTGAGGTTTACAAGAGACGCATAGGGCTACTGCTTTGTGCTGTGCCAAGAAGAGGAGAAAAATCAATGTATCACTCACTGAAGATTTTTCTAGGTGAGGTTGCTCTGTTTCTGGCTCTCCCCATGGCTCACTGGGTTACCTGTCAGTTGTGTCCTTTCCCAGCGGGAACCAGAGCTCCCCTTGGTCTGTGCAAGCCTTTGCGGAGGTGCTCTGTGATCAGGATTTTGCATCGCAAACAGCAGCTGAAGGTCTCCGCCAGCAGCACGGCCATGAGCAATAGCGATGGACATGCTAAACACAATGTGAAAAATCACAGCTACATGATGCGCCTTATTAAAGGCATGCCTGTCCTACAGGTGTAAACTCCTGGAATAGATATGCAGAGACTCATATATATAAGGAAAACTACAAGAATTTATATGCAAAACTGTAAGATAAAGGAAGAGACATTGGCTATAACAAATACGGAAAATCCAGCTGCATCACCACAGGAATGAGCCTCCCTTTTTCTTTTTTGCAGCTGCCTCATGTCTTGCTACTACCTCCAGGTAAGACCTGCAGTTCCAGTTGTCTTATATAAATTAAATATAAGGCAGTAAAGAATCGATCTCTGAGCACCATGCGCATCACGCTCTGGTACCTGCTAACCTGCTCTTACCAAACTCCCACTGAATCCTGCACATGAAGATGCAGGCAGAGGATCTCAGAGGTAGACAGATTTTCAAACGCACAAAACAAAAGGCATCTGCTTCTGACTGCATGCCTTCACACATCGCTTTCTAATAGGAGAACTTCACCATTGCTTTTTTGTTTCATTTCATCTCCTTCACTGCACACTTCTGCTTGTTAAATTACGACTTTAAAGGCTGAGTGTTTTTCCAGCCACTCTGGGGGAAGCTGCGGTTTCTTGCAAGCTCAGAGCTCCCCTCCACCACGTGCACAGGAAACAGCTTTGCACAGAGCTGCAGGCTGAAACGCAAAACTTAGCCTTTATTTGTGCCCTTCACGTGCCTCCCTTTGCCACGAAAGCCTGCCAACTATGTTCAGGTTCTTTGTGAGAGACGGAAAGAAAAAGATAATCAGGCAAATTACAAGGGGGAGATTTTCAAAGGAACAAAGCATCTACTTCTCCCTTCCAAGCAGCTGGAGAGGCTTTGCAAGCGTGCGTAAAGCCAACTGGGTGATACGCATTTTCCCAACAACTGGCAAAAGTTACTGCAAAGATCACTCCATTGTTCAGCCAGGAAAAAAAAAAAAAAGAAACAAACAAACAAAAAAACAACCAAGCAGCAGAACAGCTTAAAGCATTGCAACACTCGGGAGATAGGAGCTGTACTTCACTACTGCTCATTTCTAACCTCAGCTCACATCAGCGGTACGTCAGGCCCGTTCGGTAAATTGGCAGCATGGGAAGACGTTTGCAATGCACTAAACTAAATGAATCAAGTCCCCAGCGTCACTGGGAGAAAACCTGGCTTTCTGTCCCAGAGGTAGTTAAATTCAGTCTTCTGCACATCTCTCGCTGCTTAAACTGTCCTCGTTCTAGCTCATCAACCTGAGTGGATATTGCTTCTTTAAGCGATAATACTAATTAGGAAGTGGTAGAAGGCGAGAACTATTTTCCCCACACCTACACAACACGCACAGTGGAACTGCAGCTCTAATTTAGGTAGTGCTTTTCATATAGACTACATCTCGCAGGCTGATCTTAGCAGCTCAGGTTTGTACATCAGCAAAATCACCCATCTGATGGGCAAATTCTGCTCCAACACCACCTGTGCCAAGAAAGCCTCATGTAAAAGTTAGTCCCACACAAATTCAGCACAGCTCACACGAAAGGGATTAAACCAGCATTCTCTGATGGTAACTGCCAAGCAAGAGGCAAGCCAGCGGTGATACCTGACGGGAAATCAGCTCCAGCCCAGGGCATTTCTGAAGCAATGCCATGTAGCCATAGCTAAACATCGCCTGTCCTGTACAACTCTTGCATATTTGTCTAGAGGTCTCTATTATCTTGTCCTTATTTTAATCTGTGTGTTCCTCCAAGTCATCCATTTCTTTTCCCTTTCCCTCCTAGCCCACCAAAGCATCTTCCAAAGTAACAGACACTAACAGCCTCCTCTCGAAACCCCTCCGCACACCAGGATCAGTATTTTCCCATGACCACCAATTACTCCCTTCTCCCTCCTTAATTTCTAGGAAAATCTGGAGGGTGCGATTAGACACCAGCTTCTCTGGGAAATCATAATTTTTCCTACCTGCTTTAACTTCCTCTTCTAACGGACATAGGTATCACCTCTTCTTCCTCTTGCAAGGGTGACCTTCTGCCTGCTAGTCTCCTCTTTCAAAGGCTTCTTACTTAATCATTGATGGAAAATGAAACTTCTCCTCCTCGCCTACCTCGAAAACCACCCAGCGCTGCCCAGAAGTTTGCTGTTTCATCCTTGGAGCTTGCCACCCTGCGAGCAGCAGGAGAAATTAGAAAACCATAGTATTATTTTTATAAAGTATTGGATTCTGCTAAGGGAAGAAAGAAAGAAAGAAAGTAAAAGAAAACCCAAAGTCCCTGCTCTGTGCCTCTTCAGGGGCAGTGTTAAATGGGGCTGGATGTTTAAAATGAAATGGAGCTAAAGAGCCTCACCTGGGACCCCCAGCAAATACCAGCTGTTTAATCAATAAAGGTCAGCAAATGCCCTGACCTCGTTCAAGCCAAGCCCTGCATCAGTCTGTGAGCATCCTCAAGGCTTTTAACGAGATTATTCAAGCTCTAACATTGTTCAGCACAGACTGGGCCACCCCTTCTTCCAATGACCAGCAGACCTGGCTTTTTAACAGGTGATCAGATTGCCAGGGGCTGTAGGGCAGGAGGAGGAAAATTGCCAGACTGATTGGATGCAATTTTAATGCCTCAGATCAGGAGTCAGACCTGCCTGTGAAGGATGAACCTGTGCGCTTTGGTGAAAAGTCTCTGCTGCATCTGACAGCTTAAATCTTATTTTGTAGTTACAGTTCTGCACAAATATCCTCTCTGAACTGACCGAAAATCCACACCCACCACATCTCGGCCCCTGAACGTACTCTCCTGAGGTGCTAAAGAGGGAAAAACTTTCCCCAAGTCCAGTGTAACTTTACTGCCAGTTTCTGCTTTCTTTTTATCCGTTTCTTGTGCCACGATCTCAGATTTCCTCTGTGCACTTCACATGTCTTTTGCAGCATCCCATCTACAAACTCCATGACCTTAACCTGCTGCTCCCTCGATGAGAGGAGCTCCCCTGGACGCAGAGCAGTGTTCTCCCTCTCCCCTTGGTAGCAGAAACTCCCTCCAAAGACACAAGCTAACGAGCTTTCATTCAACCACCAAACAAACCAACCCCCAAAATGGGCTGAACTTCACCAACAGCCAGCCACCCAGGGCAGGGGCAGCCATCAGACCAGAGCTGTCCCTTCACCCGTGTCGCCAGCTCCGGCCATCACACCAGCGCTTCAGATAATTTTGGTGTCATTGCTGTGACCTCGGGTCCTGCTCTCCTCCCCACAACCCTTCTTTTTCCCGGCTTTAGCCTCTGAGCTGCGGATACGCTGCCAAGTGACACAGTGTTGCTGTCATCTCCAAAGACCGTTTTGAAGCTTAAAAGCAGCAGCTTTGAAATACTTTCTCCTTGATGTGGTCTCCCATTTTTGGCTACCAAACAGCCTGGCACTGACACATAAGCTTTATGTTGCCTCCTGCAAACACGGAGCATCTCAGCAGCATACAGGCTGGTTTAGGGAGATGACTGGATACATATTAAATCAAATTCAAAGTGCACCTACCTTGCCACAGCATCTTCCCATTACCTTCCGAAATCACTGTGCATTTCAAACCTCACAGTTCGCACTTTGCTTTGAAACAATTCTCATCAACTTCACAGCAGGTATCCTATGTACTTCACACCCCGAGGAGCACTCGGCACAAAGATTTTATTATTTACTGCCTCAGTTGAAGGTAATAAATATCTGATTTAACACAGTTAAGTAAAATTGCTTTATCCAACAACTGACCAAATTGGCCTTCCCTTTCCTCACTCACCCCAGCAAGGCTCTGATCTCATTTCTTCGTCTCTAAGGAGGAAGTCATACAGCTTCACAGGAACGCTGGCAGACCGTTTCAAGATTTTCTGATGAAGGCACCAGAGATGTTAAGCATTGTCAGGCATTTCCTCTGCTGGCCATATAAAACGACTGGACACGTTCACAGATCGCCTGAAACACCAGTATTGCATTTTCTGTCAGGTAAGGGCTGTGGTAACTGAATGACTACAGGCAGTGTTCTATACCCCTAGTATCTTGACCCAGGTATTTATTCATAGAGTTTACGCTGTTCAGGAAAATTTGTTATAAGCTTAGACTTTGCTTCTTAGCTAGGAAGTTTGTCTCTGAATGTTCCATCAAACCTATGCCACCTTTCAGTTAATGATGGCACCCAAGGTAAACACACAGCCAACACAAACACATCATCAGATGCAGACAGCATGCTTACAGGATACAAGAAAAACAGAGGCAACCAAACCTGAAGAAACTATCCTCCTACAGGATCTGGAAAATCCCAAGCAAGAAAGTAATTTAAAAAAAAATCCCTATAAAATAAACCAATAAAAAACCCAAGGACAGCCCACAAAAAAGCCATAGGCAGCTTTAGAAATATGGATCATTATTTCATTTGTTTAGAGAGTTCATTTTGCAGCTGTGCTGTGCAATTATTTTACCACAATCCATTACAAATAAAAAGCCTGTTACAAAAAAAAAAAAAAATTTGTAAGTATTGACTTGCAAAAACTAACAGGATTCTAATAAAAAAAAAAGCACCTACAGGAAATGTCTTAATTATTGGAGATGAAACTTTTAACATTTCAAGTTGATTAAAACAGCAGGGATTTCAAATTCCGTCTCCACGGCGTAACTGATTTTCTCATTTGCATTTTGCTCAGGTTTTACAGTTCCCCACACAGGTGCCGGGCTGCGCGGTGCTTATGGACTTCAGCTGAGCTGAAGCTCACCACCCACCACCAAGCAGACGCAGCAGGGCTTTGCCGCCTCGAGTCGCCAGCTTCAGCAAGCAGCCGGGCTTGCAAGTCCTGAGGCTGTATGCATCTGAACGAAAGGTAATGAAGGGCAAGTAATTCTTCACGTAGTATTTTTATTTTTACTAAAGAAAACCAAATTTTAGCTCCTTTGGCTCCTCATCACACTGTTTATGTATGCACTCTTGTGTTGCTGCTGTCTGCTTAGGCCAGAAACTCTTTGGGGCTGGGCCCACTACTGCAACAGGCCTGCATAGTGTCAAGGAAAGCAGAGGCTCAGCATTTGCTGGTCCTGCACTAAAAAACATTATTAGCAGCTAATTAAAGAGTCATATATTCACTGTGTGGGGGATTCTCTGCATGTTAATGAAAGTTGCAAATCTTATTAGACAACCAAGAAGGAACCAGCAGTAAAACCAAAACAAGCATCTTCCAAGGCTGCAACATCTCTTCCTCTACAACTGCTCTGAACTGGGTCACTGCACCATCTCGTGGGCTCGAGCACCGGGAGGTAAAACAGGGCCGATGTTATTCTCCCTCATCCTGAATTAGACTACAGGAACATAGAATGCTTACTGTTTTTTAAAATTTGTCGTTCTTGCATGCGCTAAATCAAATTCCACCTGTTAAATTCTTACAATTTTAAGCAGTATTAGGATCAGTTCATAACATTTGGGCTAAAATTGTTTTTAAGCATAAAATCAAGACAATAAATTACATGAACTGACAAAATAAGGTGGATGCTTGTCCTACCAGACCACTAAATGATGTGTCAACCTTGTCTTTCTTTACAGGAACACTTGAAATGTGATAAAGCTTTGGCAGCACAAAGTCAATCAGGTGCTAGGAACATTGCTGAGCCGGAGCCTGGGCAAGCGTGAGAAAGACCAAACAGCCCCCGGCTATTTTGAGCCTTCACTCTTTGCTCACAGTCACTGCCTGTAGTATCTGAGAAATTATTACAGACAAAGCATTTGCTAATGTGGCAGATGGAAGAAAACAAACCCATAAATTTTCCTTGCACAACACTAGTATCCTCTTACTTGTTTCTTGCTAGAAAAGAGCAACTCCTTTGACAGGGCCTTGCACCTCTTTCACTAATTTGAAATGAGAGAAAAATTGAAAAATTAACTGCTCTTCCATCTGCCTTTGAGAGAAGAGGAGTGAAGTTTCAAAATTTAGGACTGATTTCATTCTGCAAAGGTCTGCCCCTTCCTCCCTTCTCATTAAGTGGATAAAGCCAGCTAAAACTGATTCAGCTGAAACAGCAGCTACCAAGCCAACAAAATCCACATCTTTAGATTTTAGCTAATAGCTGGGATATATTAATTATAGTAATTTATGGTTTTGCCTCAGTGATTATTTTAATGCTGATGTAGATACGATTGCTTTATAATACTAAGCAAGAAATAATGATGATAACCAGCATTTATATGAAACATGAAGCCTATGATTTACATAAAGGACACTGTACTTGCAAGGCAGCCATTTCCCCATGTTAACATCTCTCCTCCCAAAGACACGAGCCTCTTCACACTTGCTTTCTTGCCCTTCATCATTTCCATGCAACACTGGAGAGATGCAGGGATGAAACCAGCGCAGCTTCCCGGGCACATGCAAGGAAACCATGTGCACAATGCCCATTCCGACTCATTCTACCTCAAACGTGACATGTGATGACCTGCCCACAATTTGTGCTTCTTTCCTAAAGTCTCACGACAAATTCCCTGAAGAGAGATCACGGCTCAGTCCCACCCCATCTTGTTTAGTGCCCCAGAACCTGAGGATTTGAGCCCAGTTACTACTGAACGCATATTCACATCACAGAGGGATTTTTGCAGTTGGCACAGAAGGAAAGACGCCAACGGGAAGGGCAGCACCCAGTGCAGCTGCTCTCCATCAGGTCAGCAGTCACATATTTTGTGGGTAGTACATAACCACTGCATTTTCTCTCACAAACCAATTACTACATAACATTGCCATCTCTTCTTGCTAAAAGCTGGTACTCAGCCACTCTCAGCTTCGCTGCGTAAGATATTTTTTCTTTCTGCTTTAATGCTTTCATCTATTTTAGATTCATCCATGGTTGTTGGCTGTTAAGTGCCAGGGACTTCTGCCAACTGTTCTCTTAAACCTTTAGAAAATCCAAAATAATTGTATTTTAGTATCAGGATTTTTTCTTCTGCTTATGCCCCAACACTGTACAGTTGATGTGCTCCAAATGTAATCAAAACAGAGTGATTTCATTTCCCTTCCCCTCAAGCACTACAAGATAAATAGTAGGTTATATATGCTCCCATGTAAGATCATAGTAATATGTTTAGGGCATCTATTTTGTTCAAAAGGCACCATATTCTAATAGGAATAACACTTTTCCATTCATTCATCTTAGCAAAAAAACTGCCTGTTGGAGGATCCCTGATGAGGAACTTTGGTTTTGATGAAAACAATAAACCAGTAATACTGAAATGAAACTCATGAATAGTTAACTGTAATAGATACCACCAACTTGGAACCTCAAACTCAGATAAACTGTTTCCTGTTTACATGAATATTCCCAGATCAACTCTTCTCTACTGTAATGAGATAATTCTGATACATACTAGAAGGAACAATTACAAGAACAAGTTGCAGCAAACCTATCTTGAGCAAATTAAACAGCACATTAAACAGTCTAGCAAAAATCTGCCGAGGTGTTTCTGTTTACGGAGGGCATGTGGCTACACTTGCCGCTATTATCATTAATGGTGTACAGAATGCCATTTAAAAAATGAAGGCGGATTCTTTTTGCTCTGAAACCTTTGAAACCATTTTTATTTCCAATGTGTATCGTACCAGCTAAGAAATGCTTTCTGTCAACATGCTCTAATACACAAGCTCTTAAAATGGGGCAAAAATAGTTTTGTTTCATTAAACACTTTGAACAGAATGTAACTCTACTTTAGACTTTTAATTAACATTGGAGCAACCTGTTCTTCATCCTGCTCAAATACATATTCAGGTAAAAAGAAACGAATTAGTTCCAAGTAAGTTTTGCACACTCAATTACCAAGGTTGAATGTTTCTGTTAAGCCCTGCATGTATCACAGTAACGTTCCTAGGAA
>Ga0065711_1033400_pt1 | contig 25572 bp, 9 predicted proteins | sample Hoacrofraction12_FD_59098 | JGI IMG/M metagenome (GOLD analysis project Ga0065711, IMG submission 59098) | Hoatzin crop microbial communities from Cojedes, Venezuela - Epithelial fraction 12 v2 (version 2) | ecosystem: Host-associated > Birds > Digestive system > Esophagus > Crop | place...
CTCTCCAGTAGCTCTTCATCCTTCTTGAACTGGGGAGCCCAGAACTGGACACAGTACTCCAGATGAGGCCTCACCAGGGCAGTGTAGAGGGGAAGGAGAACCTCCCTTGTTCTGTTCATCTGTTTCACCACTCTGTCTAGATCTCTGCCTTTGTGAGGGGTACAGTGAGAGAGGGTTCCTGACACATTGAGGTCATGATTGCAGAGAAAGGAGGTCATTATCCTTATATAAACTACGTGACTGAGTAGGACAAAGTGGCTCTCCCCAGTCAGACAACAGGCCACCAGCAGAACCAGAAATGAAAGCCAGATTCTGAAGGCCAGAGCTTTATCTAGTTGCAATCTAAGTTATGTTTGGATCATTTTTTTCTTTTTTTTCCTCTGCCATATGAATTTACAATTAAAGAACACTTAAATATTTCATGCAATTAAACATGAACCTTCTTTTCAATAGCAGCCAATAGGCAGGCAGATGTGATGCTCAAACATAATCTTAATGTCTGGAGTACAATAGGTAAGTCAGACTCAATCTGCCATAATAGGTAACTTCATTGCTGCCTAAAGGCTTTTGGGATCTTAATATGCTGCAGATGTTGAGGATTTCCCTGGTAATTATGGGAATAATTAATTCTGTCCTCCTCCACAGATATGCTTTATGTGATCTGCTTTATTGCATTTGTGGTTACTTGACCTGTTTATCCACACTTTAACAAATTTGCCACATTCACAACCTTTTGAAGTAAACGTTACACAAACATTTAATCTGTATTTTACCTACATTGATAAACAACATTATTCATGTGCTGGAAGTTAAGCACCAGTGGATGAAAGTAAGAATCAGATGTTTACCCTAATCTCTTCTAACAAACCAATTAAAATTGAAGTGCCTACATAAATTATAAGCTTGCTCACATTGAACTTCTCAACTACAGTACAGAGACCACCTAGGAAAGGAAGATGGATATAAAACTCACAACCAAGTAAAGAAGTGTGAAGATGTCTCAGCTGAGAATGAGGATTCATTAGGGAGATGAAGCTGTCTTAAAGAAACTAGTTAAAACACCAAGAAATGGTGAAAGCAGCAGTGTAGCAAATGATAACCAGACAGCATCAGCCAGATTAACACAGAAAATTCAAAATTCCAATCTCCATTTGAGACCTAATTGGTGGGCACAATCCTCAGCAACAACAACTCTTCCAAGCAAAAAAATTAAAGTTACTGTCACATTTCTTTACTGTCAAAACAGCATAGTGTAGACAGTTTACCAAACTCTAATTAACTGCACCATTATCAAGAAGAAAACAGGACTTTGGACAATATCATGGGGTTGTAATGGACTTGGAAACACAACTACATCTACTTCAGACATGTGCAAGAAAAAGCATCAAAATAGAAAAATATGGTGCCGCTTTACCTAATTCTCTGGGAGGAAGGAGCTAATATTTATTTTCTTCAGAGTACCTTACTTGTAATAAAAGTTCTTCATATTTTAGAGGAAAACAATGCATGGGAAATAGACAGTGAGCTTTGCGACAATGCTACTAATGTTTCCTCATTAAAAGATTTATTTTCTGCTGATTTTCATTTGTGTGGATCTTAAGTTGCATTATAAAATCAGATGAAGTAGCAGATCCTTTCTTAGAGGCCTGACACTGATAAGTTATAGGATGTCAGTAGATAGAGGTAAGCCCTGGTTCCTTAATTATAACAATCAATGAACTAACAGCATCTTTAAAAAGAGCCTGAAACAGAATTCCCTTTATCCTAATCTGTCAATAAATTACAACAAAAGCACAGACTTTCTAGAAGAAAACATGAATTGAGGAGTCTATTTCCATTTAAGGCATATGCACATTCATTGATCTTTAAACTATTCAGAAGCAAGACAGTAACTTTCTGACATGTACGTAATTTGCAATTATTTTCAGTTAATACAAACTGGATAAAGAACTGGCTGAATGGCCGAGTGCAGAGTGTGGTGGTGAATGGAGTTAAATCCAGGTGGCGGCCGGTCAGAAGTGGTGTTCCCCAGGGCTCAGTTTTGGGTCCGGTCTTGTTTAACATCTTTATCAATGATCTGGATGAGGGGATTGAGTGCTTCCTCAGTATGTTTGCAGATGACACCAACCTGGGTGGGAGTGTTGATATGCCTTGAAGGTAGGAAGGGTCTGCAGAGGGATCTGGACAGACTGGATCGATGGGTCAAGGCCAACTGTATGAAGTTTAACAAGGCCAAATGCCGGGTCCAGCACTTGGGTCACAACAACCCCATGCAACACTACAGGCTTGGGGAGGAGTGGCTGGAAAGCTGCCTGGAGGAAAAGGACCTTGGGGTGCTGGTTGACAGCCGGCTGAACATGAGCCAGCAGTGTGCCCAGGTGGACAAGAAGGCCAATGGCATCCTGGCTTGTACCAAGAATAGTGTGGCCAGCAGGAGTAGGGAGGTGATCGTGCCCCTGTACTTCACACTGATGAGGCCACACCTCAAATACTGTGTTCAGTTTTGGGTTGCTCACTACAGGAAAGACATTGAGTTGCTGGAGCATGTCCAGAGAAGGGCAACAAGGCTGGTGAGAGGTCTAGAGAACAAGTCTTCGAAGAGAAGCTGAGGGAGCTGGGGCTGTTTAGTTTGGAGAAGAGAAGGCTGAGGGGGGACCTTATTGCTCCCCAAAACTACTTGAAAGGAGGTTCTAGTGAGGTAGGTGTTGGTCTCTTCTCCCAAGTATCTAGCAATAGGACAAGAACCAATGGCCTCAAGTTGCATCAGGGGAGGTTTAGTTTAAGTATTAGGAAAAATGTATTTACTGACATAGCGGTCAGACATTGGAACAGGCTGCCGAAGGAAGTGGTGGAGTCACCATCCCTGGAGGTGTTCAAAAAACGTGTAGATGTGGCACTTCGGGATATGGTTTATTAGGCATGGTGGTGTTGGGTGGATGGTTGGACTTGGTGATCTTAGAGGTCTTTCCCAGTCTATGATTCTACAAGGATCTGAGGGACTGGACAATATTATTTGTTAGTTAAATCAACAAATGTATCCAGACATATGAAAGGCTAACATTCCAAAACAAAGCTCACTAGATTTACATACTCTCTAGTTGCTCCTCTTAGTACTGTGCAACACAAGTCATAAAATGAAATGTAAGATTTAATGAGTCTTTGTTTTTATAAGCTAAAACATTATTTGGCTCACTATTTTTCCAACAAACTTTTATCTGCAGATATTAAACTTTTGTAAGATTTCAATAGCAAATATTTAAAACTTATAATCTTAAATTGATTGATTCAATCATATTTGGAAAACATAAACATATATTCTACACTAAGAAGGAAAACTGTAGCTTTAAAATTTCCATTTGAGCCTGGATGTAATAAAAGTTTTATCTTTATTATACGCAAAGACTCATTAATTTACTGTCACTGTGAATTATTATTTTATATAAAATAAAATTTCATGCCAGGCAACTGTCCACCATCCAACAGCACTTTCAGGGTTTGCAATGAAGCGTTACAACCAGGTCATCCCTGACACGTATCAGTACAATGAATGTTAGTAATCTAACAGTAAGATAACATTCATTGCAGACTTAGCATCTGTGAAGTAATTATTGAAAAAAAACTATAGTAAAAATGGCACTTGCATACACTGATAAGTAGTGTCACCTCTAATTTTCTGTAATGAAATTGTGAGACATGCCAGATTATAAGATGTATCTAGAACACTTCCTATCAGTTTTCTTCACATTGTAAAACTTCTCTTACATAAGCAGTGTTTCAGAGTTCATACGAAAAACACATCTTGTTTCTGGAAACTCCAAATCAGTGATTTACGCTAGTGCTCAATATGAGAACTAATCTTTTTAAAAATTGTTGATCTGGGACCTGGCTGAAACTCTATTTCATAAGGATCTCCTACATGGACAAATATACGGCTACTTCAGTTATTTGATCTCAAGTCTTTCTTGACCCTGAAAGGCCTTTGCTGCTAAGCCCCTACCAGTATTTTAATCATCTATTCCTGTGAAACAGTCCAAGACGATTTTTCAGCATTTTTCATATTGCTGTCTCTCAACCAAGCAAGAAAATGTGCCATTTCACCAAATTCATCATTATTTGGTTTTAGCTTAGCACAAACATTTGATAAAGCTGTTTGCCAGTACCAAGACCTCTAACAATGAACCTGGCAAGTGTGCAAGAGCTACCTGCAATCAAAAACTAGCACTGTTTGAGCAGCAGTCTTTACTTCCTGCTACATGGCAACAGAGTACTGTATTCCAGCTGGAGTACTTCAGTTGACTGACATGCAGCTCTGCGTGATCATGTTTATCACACTGCTGTCAGCTCACATCTATACTCTGGCTGCGCGTGCTGAATGACAGGGATCTGCTGTGTACTCTTTATTAACTGTTTCATCTCTATCTCATGGTGAAAAGCTCTCCCGAACTCTGAAGTGTACGGATATCCTTAGCTTCCTCTGAACTGCTTTGCTGCTTTAACTTGCCATAAAATGTCTGAACCCTATGGACTATCCACTTTCTTGTTGTCCTGTCATTCAGCAGCTAAATCCATTGTGTCGTTTCTAGATGCTTCTCAGTTTCAGGCTGGAATGAAGGGCAATTGTACCAGATATAGACGAGGCTGCTTTTTTTAAATAACTGAAGCATCAAATGTGGCCAGATGCATGATTCAGACATGAAGGACTGCTCTGTATATCAATTTTATGGGGTTGAAGCACACTGGATTTAAGGCAACTGCATTAGTTTGGCAAAATCTGTAAATTATAGTAAAGTACCAGTTACTCTGATCATGTCTGAGATCAAAAGCAGCCACTTTAGCAACTGTCATTATAAGGGAAGTGACTTCTTACTCTGTATGTCACTTGAAGACATAAAAATATATTAAAGCAAATTTAGTAGTCATGTAGGGTAGAAAAACGAAAACTGGAACATAACCGCAACTCTGCTTGAAGTCAAATCCCGCTAAACGCCCAAAATATTTACCAATTGATGGTAGGTAATGCAACAAACATAAGTTCAACAGTATGGAAAAAACCCACAAGCTTCTAATATATTATTCTAACATATTCAAATTGATTAAAACAAGTTTGTTTTTTTTTTTAAACTGCCACTGATATTACATATGCATAGAATATTTTAGCAAGGATTGTATTATGGAGTCAGTTAATTACCTACCTGCTGCACATGAAGTATTCATTTAGTTAAACTAATTTACAGATTTAAAACAAACAAACAAACTCTACAAACTTGAAAGCAAGGTGGTTTTTTATGTTAGCTATCTTAAATAGCTGAATCATTGTTTTTTCCTTTTTCTACCGTAAAGGAAATGCTGGAAAATGTATTGCCATGTTGAATTTAAACCCCGTGAAAGGGGAATTCAGACTCAATATATTACATAGTGCTTTTACTTTATTGTGCAGGTGGACTCAATAAATTAGAACGCTCATTAAATTGAATGGAACTTGTGGCATCATCTAGATCCAGGCTTTCAGCCAAACTCTACACTTCTGTAAAAGTTCCCATGGAGCTTTAGCTTCAGAGGACGTATACATTGTTCAAACAGGGCACCCATGCACTTGACGTAGTATTGACGCATGTTCTTTATCTCTCTGATACATGTATCTAGGCGTAGTTTCATGGAGTATTTATCAGATTGGCTCTTACCAACCATGCCTTTTCGACTAAGAAATTCTTTTTCTTCTTTTTATTATATTACATGAGCTTTCAACTGGGAATATAAAAAGAGAACTTGGATAGCTGTTTCTTCAACATCAGCAAATCCCACTGCAGTGGTATATAGTTTATTATATGTAGCCTTATATGGATGGTCTTCATTCTATGCCCAGAAACTGGAACAGTAGTGCACTTCATATCCCTGTATCCATTTGGCTCAGTGCAAGAACCTGAGTTTGCAGGGGAAACTCAATGACTTTACCACTTAAGTATCTCTTTTGTCAACAGTATGGGCTACAGAAATTTAAGAAAAAAACTTTTGTAGGCCAAACAACTTTTCTTCTTAGACTCAGATGCCCAAACCTCTGAGGTACACAGAGCTGTGATAGGATAGGGGAAACATGAGGATGTATGAAAGAAAAGAACAGGTACATCCAGTTCCCACTTTCTTGCACCTTTCTGAACAAGGATTTTTCTTCTGCAAACTTTGCAAGTGATAGCAATCTCCTTTCGTCGGGCTGACCAGTACCTAGGCTTAGGTTATTTGCAGGCTTGCAGACTCACTGCACAAAGAATAAACAGGCTTTCACTCCCCTGTCAGCAGTCCACCTAAGGATAGCAAGAAGTATCTTAAGAGTTGCTTCTTGCTTTTTGAAAGGATAGCACATAGCTAACTTAATAGTTTCAGACCACCATCCAAAACCGTCTCACAAAACTTCTCTCACAGAGAATTGTGAACATTGCGTAGCTCAGTATGTCATAATGCTGGCTAAACAAGTTGCTTAGTTAAATCACTTAAATACCCATAGCAACCAAATGTTTCTTTAAAACATTCCAGATCATTACACTCTGTTTCTGCCCCCAGTTCCAGGTGCTATTACTTTCTGCAATGTCATGTGTGTCGTGTATTCGTTCCTTCACTCCTTCCTCCACTTTCACATCTTGTCCTCCTAGTAATTTCAAGAGAGAATCTGTGGAATCAGTGATTTATGCTGTTAGCTTTGATTTCACTTTCAAATCTACTCTCTTACAGCATAAAAAGACACTGACGTTTTAGTGATGCAGCTACTTTAAATTGCCCAGCAATGCTTCTCTGAATGCTGTGCTCCTCTGTGCACCTGTGTCTCTCTATGTAGGGCAAGGCATTAAAGAACATATTAACGCATTTGTCTGTTTGGTTCTGACTAAGTCAGTCCTGCTTTTCTCTACAATCAAAAACAGAGAGAGAACTCTCATGCCAGAAGAGAACTATATAATTTTAGGAAGCCACAGATCTACCTGCAGCCAAACTAAATTTCTCTCCCAGAAAGGGCATATCCCCAAGTTCTTTCACTACTTTGACAGGAAAGCCAAGTTTTTTAAAAGCTTATTACTTTCCTGTATCTTTTGGCTGATTTATCTGATTACAAAATTCATTTTGTAACAGAACCAAGGTACTACATGTTTCTTTTGCCTCTGAATATCTTTTTCCTTTTTGGACAGTCAATCCATGTAGGAGCGTGCTGTGATCACAAATTATTTTTTCTTCCACTACTACAACTATTGGGGTTAATGGTTTTCAACTATTAACCTTGTGACTGCAGCAGCTTTAGAAGAACTATGCTGGGAAAACTCTGCTCCAAAATATCAACATATAAACCTCTATGAGACTCAGGTCAAACACTGTTACTGGGGACCTACATGTTTATTTCACTGCCTACTCACATGAAAAAATACAAGACTAGGAAAAAAACCAGACCTCAACAAGGACACTTATTTTTTCTTTTCTAAAAATCTCCAATATCTCAATGTTTTCAGGTAGTGAGCAGTCTTTTCAAAATCCAGGCTCAAGTTTCACATTAATATACATCTTTCCAAAGATTTAGTTGGACTCCGGCTCCATATGCTAAATGAACTTATTAAGGTGCTTATATAAGCACTAGTATTATATTTTCTACATACTAGAGACTGTAAACCAATGCAGTGAATAATGTAATTCTAATACATGCTACTATGCATTGAATCTTTTATTGTAATCTCGAAATTAGTAGCTCAATTACATGATATGCCAGTCACTGTTTTGTTTGGGTTTTTTTTAATTAGGCTTCCATGGTGGTTTGATATATTGGAATTTCACAAGTTTTTTAAAACAGTCTTCCATGAATGAGTATGCCCTAGTTATCACCATTATTTTGATAGCAAAAAATTGGTCTTTATAATCATTAATATAAATACCTTAGTGTATAAAACAACACTGAGTTTTAAATACTTCTCATTTCTTTTAATGTTATCAGTAAGGCAAAATTTTAGTTCATATTTTCCTTTTACAAAATTATTCCTACAAATATTTTTGTATGGGATTACATGTAATTTCCATTACAATAATTTTCTGCTGATTTTGACTTCCATATGCATAAATGCATTGCAATAATAAAAGCCAGCTGCCAATGCTTCCACATTTTCATTTCAACTTTTTAATGAATAGCTCAATAAACATGTAAATGCTTGCCACACTATTTACATTTACAGTAAACATACCAATCCTATTTGAAGTCTAGCCTTGCACTCAAAATTTATTCATCCATATAGGAGAACTCTTCATGTAGTCTGATTACGCTTATGGCTGTACTTATTTACAGTAGAGAATCGTTCCCTCAAGCAGTTTTATACAAAACCACTTGCACCAGTACTAAGGTGGTTCATGATGTTTTGCATTCTGCATAAATATTGGCAGCCAACTTCAGTCTTTGTGAGAAAAAAATTATTTTGCCACAGCTGAAAATAGTTCAATAAAGTAATTCATTCTTTGATCAAATATCACAGTGAGATACCTCCTTTGCAAAAATACAGAAATTCCAGTAAATTGCATAGAATTACATTCATGATATCAAAATGATCATGATAGAGGAAGATTTATGAGGATGTAAACTATTAGCTACAGACAAGTAAAATTTACTTCATTCTGAAACACTGACTTGTTGCTATATATAGATAAAGAATGTCTACTTGTGCTGGCAAAAAAAAAAGTAAAGTTTTCCTCTGCTCTGAAAAAAAACATGACTTGTTGTCCGTGAAAGGTAAGATCTCCCATTTAGTGCTTAAAAAACACAACAAAACAAAACAACCTAGGTAGGTAAATTTTATAGTTATATGGACATTCACATCTCATATATGCTGACAGGCTTTTTGCTCAAATAACGTCACACAAGGTTCAACATTCATAGTTCTCTGAGAACACAACATTCTGTTCTGAATCACATAAACAATAGCTATCCCTTCCTAGCTGGAGCTGCTACTGAAATTGTATTTCCCCAAAATATCACAATCTGATATGTGAGGTGCAGCTAAAACCTACAACACGTCATCTGAAAAGTCTGGAAAACAGAAAGCTGTTTACCTTACTCATGAGAATCACCACACTACCAAGAGGAGAAGATTCATGCTTCTGCACCACGTACCATTACATAAGAAATATTAACATCAACAGCCAAATTGGCTCTAAGTTTCAGCATTTTTTTTGTTTGGTTCCACTATTCATATTTATTATCAGTAACATGTTTTTCACTGTAAGTCACATCAGCTTATATTAGGGGTTTCTGCAAGAATATAGGCTATACACTTTGTTATATTGACATTTATTGTCTGTTTTATTTGCAGTTTTATGTGTGTCATTTCAAATGCTTGTGTATTTCCATTTTTTTCCCAACACAATATGTTTATGTGATGACGCACTTACCAAAACAATTTCTATTATAAAAATGGGAATTCTTTCATCTGATTTATGCCAGTCAGATATGACTGATGGAGGCTCTAATGACAGGTAATATTTCATATGATGCGGTGCACCTCTTATAAACACAGCACACGTTTCCTACACATTATGTACTGACAAAAGTGCCAAATAAAATTTGCTAGACTTGTCAGTGAAGAAAGAAATAAAATTCCTCAGTGATGGCAGCTCAAATATTCTATTTAGGCAGTAAGCACTACTTATTTGGGAGCTATTTAGCCACATTTGCTTGTGATACCAAGAAGAAATCAAGAAACTTAGAACTTTTTTGTTAGCTTCACAGTAACATATACAAAGAAAGAACGAACTAGAAGGCATAATCAGCAAAGCCTTATGGGAGGTACATAGCTAAGCATCTTCCATCATTCAGGCTGCAGTGTTCCCATTTTCACCAATCAGTAACTATTCTCCATGCCCAGCAGTAGTTAAGAATTGGCAACAACTGGTATTGTATTTATAAATGCTTCACATTTCTTCATTATGCAGTTAATAAGCTGAGAGCTGGAAGTCTTGAGAATATGAGCCTGAACACTTGACATGGCCCTCACAAAAGGTTGTCCAATATTATATAACCATGCTGCACTTGAACAAGAGAGGGGCTTTGCCCTGAGCAGACTGGTTTTGTTCCAGTAACTCCGAGTGCTGATGTTTGTTTCCTCAGATTTAAAAAAAATGTTAAAAAAAACATGTTTAAAAAAAAATGTTTAAAAAAACTGTTTAAACACAGGTGTACTTAAAATGGAGAAAGCATCAAACTTGAAAGATGTAGAAAAAGTTGTAAATAAAGGTGTGATAGAACTCACTGATGATACTAAGGTATTCAGAATGCTAAAAATGAGTGCTGGCTGAAAAAAACTGCAAAAAGGACCTCAAAGTACTGGAGCAATCAGGTGACAAAAGAGCATGTAAACCTGACTGGTGATAAATATTAGAAGTAATGCTCTGAAGGGCAAGAGAGTCCTAACTGCACACAGGCAGTGATAAACTCAGGGAAGAAGAAACAGTTGTAACAAAAAATACTTAGTAGTGCTCAAAAACCCAATGAATCCAATACTTCAGGAAAGGAACAGAAAAGCAAACAGAATCCCTACAATGGTTCTATATGGACCTGCAGTATGTCTTCAAGCAAAGCTATAGAAAGGGAGGACAGACTAGGACTTTCTAGCATGAAAGAGAAGTGACTGTAAGGTACATGATAGATGTCTTCATAAGCAGCTGTGTGAAACAGCTAAATGACAATCTCAGATGACAGGTTCAAAGTAAAGAAATGGTGGAAATTAATCTCACTTACTAAAGTTAAATGTTGGAACTAATTGCCTCAAGAGTGGTGCAGATATCAACAGTTTGTCTAGGTTCAAAAAGTGATTTGACAAACTCACAAAAGAAAAACATCCCCTTGGGTTTATTAAACTCCAGCATGAGATATCTGGTTGAGAACACTCTATCAACAAAGTTTCCATCAGAATCCCATTAGCCTGAGGAAAATAAGAGAAGATAATGATGCCCTAGAAAGAAAGTAAAAAAGCTATGCAAAATAATATAAGCACTATAATCTTAATGTGAATACTGTCTTAAGAAATTGAGGGGAAGAAAAATAGGACACAAACACCAGAAGACATTTTGACATAACTGATGTTTGTGAAACATGTGAAAATGTATTAAAGACATTGCAAAAGAGAAGCATATTCAGACTCTATATCTGTTTTCAAGATGATCAACTCCATTGAAAAGGTTTATTTTTCTTCTAAAGAAAGCTTACAGTAGTATTTAGCTAGTGAGATAAGATACTCATTACCTTAATTTGCTGTGCTTTGAAAATTATAACTGCAGCAACAATGTAATGAAGCATAGATTATACTCTTTAATTTCATAAAATGAATAAACAATAGTTACAGCTGAATGTCAGGAATTTGAGAGAATGCTGTTTAAAGAATAGATCATTTTTTTCAGTTCCTACTCACTTATTCCATTAGGCTCCTTAGGAATAGCTATCAGTTGTGTTCATCAGTCCATGAAGGTTATCAGAAGAACATTCTTTCAGATGAACACTTCACAACAGTGAACGAAAACTAAACATCACCTTCTTAAAGCTTTATCCTATTACAGGCAATAGGCACTCTCACCAGAATTCAAGGCATGGAGAGTTGGTACCTAAATAATCTTGGCTTGGTATTTTCTTTTTTAAGCACACCACACTTACTCTGTACAATGAATAACACAAATGTCTGACACACCTAAGTGCTAAACTGCCATCTGCCAGCTACAATTCCCCTTACCTTTTAAATATAAAAGGGAGAAAGAAAAAAAAAATTTAAAAAAAAAAAATCTTTCTCCTACATGTTTATAGTAAGGCAGAGGCTAACAACCCATGTGTGTTACGGTGGACATAACTGCTTTATCAGTATTTACCTACTGTATTATGTACTCTACTAGAGCCGTACTGCTGGAATATCACAGTAGACTATAAACCTGCATTTATTTGAACATACTAAGTTCCTCTGTGACAACCGAGCTTATCTATGATATAAAGACTTGATATTTAACCCCAAATGCTACTTTCAGTTGCTTAACAAATACAGGTTTTTTCTTTCTGATAGACTTCGTGGGTTAGATGCAACTGTGTTTTTAGCGCTGTTCAGAAAGGAAGATGGGCAGCATGACCAGTATTCTGTCACGCAATTATGAGCATGGACCTCAAAAAAAAAAAAAAAGGAATAGGAACTAGAAAAATTGGTTGTTCTCACATCTTAATCTTTGATTTACTTCAAGATTTCATTAGGAAAAGCCATTCTACCTCTGAAAGCCTCATTTAGGAGGAAAAAAAATCTTTCTGTTGTTTGTTAAAAAACACTTCATCTGTCGATAATTAGCATTGTAATAAGATATAATCTAGACATCTTTTTTACAGAAGATAGCATCCCTGGCCTAAATGAAACAGATGTGTTGCATATTACATGTGTTACCCTGTATTATTCATCTTGGACTGAAACCAGCGGCAGCTTTGCATCTGAAACTAGAGGTTTTTACTTTATCCACCAAAAAACCCCTCCAGTCTCTAAGTTCTAGCAGTCTCCTTTTATTTTGGCTGTTTCATTCACAATCCAAGAGTTGAAATCTCTGACGCAGGTGACAGCACAGAGTGCTTCATTTCTTGCTTGCCATATATCCAAATAGCTACCTTCATTAGCAGCCAGGATATTCCTAATGACATACTACAGTATGTCTCTGTGCTCCAGATGACATGATTTATCCATGTCTAAATTTTTATTTTTAAAGTCGTCTGTTTTTTTGATGATGGATCCTAGCTGACCTCACCTTGATACGCAGACATATCCTTTAGACTTAGCTCTCCTCAGCTGCCACTATTGTGGTCAGAAACCACTGAGATTACGTCTTTCTTAACAATGACTTGTACCTTGACTTTAAGCATCTAGCACATTGCAGTAGTTATTCACCTTTTTTCTCCTTTTCTCCTCTACAGATTGTCTCTTTGTAGTTATTAATTCCTAGGTTCCACAGGAAAACTTACAGTTTCTAGATTGTCTGGGAAGCGGTTGACATTCCTAGTCTTTTACATCTTCTCAGAGACACTGAGAAGGGTGACTAGAGACAGAACACTGAATTAGGCTGATCTTTGGTGTGAGCCAGCACAGGTACTCTCATACTGTATAGTCAGTTTGCAGTTTTATACAACCCTCCAGCATGTTCTGTGCTGACAATTTTTAGTCTTTACATTAACAAGCAAACACACATCACCACCCCACTCCCACATTTTTAACAAAATTACTTTGCAAGGATAATATCTCAACCAGCACCACTTAGGAGAAAGAAATGAGGGAGAGGGTAATACTGTTTTTCTCTTCCTGAACACCACATTGTAGATAAAATATTCCAGAGCATACCTATAATTGTTTTTACTGTTGATATTACGTTCTCTCTGTCTTATTCCTTTGTCTTTAAATCTCCTTTAAAACCCACTTTTGGATCTCCCAGTGCACTGTGAATAGAGTTTCTGTACCTGATACGGGCAGTGAAACTGTACCATGTATTTCACGCAAGGTACTTAAATATTTCATATCTAAGGGGATGGTCAGGCTGTTAAAGTCAGCAGGTAATGCTGTTTTCCTGTGTAAATTATAAAAGTGGATGAAGATTAATTAGTGCCATTACATGCATGCTAATAAACATTTGTTAGTAAAATCAGGAAACACTTTAGAAATGTTAAGTAGTCTAAATGGAGAACGGCAAACTATCTAAAGGATACCAAGAGGCTACGGGACCGTCACTAAATTGTCCCACATGCAGTATTTCCCACTTACTAGTAAAGGACTGCATTCTAAATCACCAGCTTTTTATTGGAGTTCACCATTCCCATTCTACCATTTTGTATACATACTTCGGTGGGTATTGTAGACAGAGAATCAAAAAGAATTCTTACATTGGTTTTCCTAATGGGTAGGGTAAGGCAGTGAAATCATCCAATGGCACAGATGATCTTTTAAAAAATAATACAGTTACATATTCTTGTGCTCTGCAACAGGTCCAAATACATGCACTTAATGAAATTAAAGTAATTCATCACATTGATCTAAATGACATTGCTGCATCAAAGAAGAAGAAAAGTTTACATCTTCCTGGAAAAAGCAACAAAGCAAACCAGAAACTACTCCTAAAGATAAAGCATTGATCAATATAAATTGCAGAAGGCTAATATACCTGACTTCCTAGTCCAGATTTCCATAGAGGAAATGTTTGTGACTTGCATGTATACAATCTGTAATTATAGGCAAGAGGCTGTCATACTTTTCAAGGCAACAAATCTTAGCATTCAAGTACATTTAAAGTGAAAAAACATGTTTATATTTAGGTTTATTTCCAACAAGCCACTCACATTACAAACCATTCCATAGTTAAATGAAGTTCAGTTTCAAATATGCTAACCCATGGCAAACCATGACTTGTTAAGAGCATAAAAGCTATCACCCAGCTTGAGTGACATGAGGATCTACACCCTTAATTGTTTTGTTAAACCCACTAAATACATGGTGACAGCTACTCTACGAACCATTTTAACAACATACTCCCAAGGCAGGGATGCTAATCACCTCTTCAAAAAGGTCAGGCAGGTAATGGACAAGCCAATCCATCTGGTAGCAGCCAATAAATATTGTTTATCCTTCATATTCAGCTGACATTCTTGACACTTCAGAAACCTGCCTTTGAGCAATCTTCTTACCCTCCTCCTCAGACAGCAGACGCAGACAGTGACATGAAAAATTTTGATCCAAGATATACAAGCTCCATCAATGCCCAATGCATTTCTTTGTGGTGAATTTTATTCTTCTTAATGATAAAAATTGGGTAACAAAAGTCCTATTCTCTGTGCATATAAAATATGTGTAGACAGTATCTTGGCCTGCTTGGATATCTGTGCATCCATAGTACTGTTAGTCCACAGAACAGACAGTCAATTGATCAGCACGACAGCAACAGTGTATGTTGATGCTGTATGGATGTAGTTATGACACAGACAGCCATAATCACTAGCTGACAACAGACTTTCATCAAATTCTGTAGAGTAAATAATGTCCATTGAAATACCCCTATTTTTAATTAAACGGAAGGCAATCATTCATTACAGATTTTGGGAAGGTACTTTCATATGTAGATGACATTTAACAAAACATTTGTTTCTTCTGTCTAATTGAAACAAGGTTATCAACACATAAGAAAGCTGTGTTAGATAAATCTAAGAGAAAATTTGTGCTTTGTATTTAAGAAGAGTGAAGAAAATAAATTCCTTTTTACTGTGAATCAAACCTCATTAAGAGTTATTAAACTGTTCACATTTGGAAACTAAATAGATAATTTAAATATATCCCTATAGCTCATAGTACGATGCATCACTGTACCAATGAGACAATAAAGTAAACGGCACAAAGGTCTAAAGAATCTTCTTCGCATGCATCAACTTAGGCTTTTTTAACGGATAACCTTTTTGGTGGAGAAATTTTTCCCAATTTAAACCTCCCCTGGTGCAACTGGAGGCCATATCCTCTTGCCTTATCATTTGCTGCTTGGGAGAAGAGATTGACACCCACCTCGCTACAACCTCTTTCATGTACAAAAATCTTCTCTTCTCTGTAAGTCTTCTACAAAACATCTTCTGTTAGATATTTACAGTGCAGCATACACAAAAAAGCTTGGCTTTTTAACATCTTGACTTTCGTAAGTTAGAGATTTAATCACATACCTAACTTGAATCCAAGTGTATCGTAACATTGGAAGTATTCAACATCTAAACAGTAATCTCTGGATTTCTCTCCCACATAAAGCCTCAGTACCTACTAAGCTTTTCCAGTCATATCTACTTCCCATCCAAAGCACATTTAATATTTGTCAAGAACCTATTAGAATTTTGATGCAGATTACTTAGGATTTGCCAAAAAATTGAAGATGAACCTTGTTACCACAGTCTCTGCATTACTTCTGTGTGGAAAGTGGAAATTAGCACCACAGTTCTCAACAAGAAGTTTTACTCCATTTGTGATGTGACTAGAAAACTTGAGTCAATAATTTCCCCTTCAACCCCTCCCTTTTTTTTTTTTTCAGTTATTGAAAATAGCACATTAGCCAGCAGGAAAATGTGGGTGCATGGTTTAAGGAAATGATGCTGGCAATGCAAGTAATATAAAATATTCTGAAACATCTAGTCTCTCCTTTCAGCCTCTAGTGCAACGTATAGGTTTCAGAACTGCCTAGATCGATAGTTTATTTAAAAATGAATTGTAAGTGTTGTATGTTGTAGATAAACAAATATAAGTTATTGTCCTTTGTCTCTGAAACTTTGTCTGTACTGCTAGCTAGTAAAGGAAGACTTAAAAGAGGTCACTGAACAAATCATCTTTTGGTTCTCAAATCAAAAATATCTACTTGACTATTCATTGTGTTGCATACCAAGATTCAACTGCTAATAACAAAGAAGAAAAAAAACCAGCATTATCTTAGAACCCGTTAGCTTCAGTGTGATTTGGGATTTCCTGCAATCTCTTTGGGCACTGTATCCTGGCTTGTAAGGAGCTGATATTTTATTCACTGCCTCATCAGAAGTAAATATTCCTGTGCATGCTCTTCCACTTTTAAATATTTATAAATATGTTTCTTCTTACAAACTTGGAATATTTCTATCAATGACAGCAGTGAGACTACTGACATATGGTTAGAGAACAGACGTCTAGTTTTTTAACTCAAGGTATTAGCTAGTCAACAAGTTTTAGTTATAAATGATTTACAAGGTTATTACTGACAGCGGATTACTCTATCACATCTTCCTGAGAATATATCCTGTACAGTTACATTCCCATACCCTATAAGCTCCAACAGGATGCTATGCCATAACTCTCATGCTGTGAATAATACAGAGGATTTACTTCTCTCTATGAATTCCCAGATGAATAGTAGGCCAGTGGCACATGAAGAGATCATCACCTTGTGCCTTTCAATTCCTTTAGAGCAGAAAGTGTCAAAAAGAGTATTCCTCTTTCACAATCTTATGTGTCACACTGTGGAAATGCTGAGGGTACTAGATTTCCACTGACTTGCCAATCCATTAAGACTATCATCTATCACAATTCAATTTCATGCAAAGGTTGTGGGGTTCAAAGAACCCCACAGAGAAGTTTGGTTTCTTATGTACTTCTCAGATCCCTGTGCTGTGGTTAGAGGAGAATACAAAAGGCCTTATCCACCCTTGTATTTTGGCAGAGGAGGAGATAAACAGATATACCTTCATATTGTCCTTTCCAGAGATAGCACAGAAGCTATTAATAGCTATATTTTACAATTCCTCTTTCAAAAACATCCCCTCAAAAGCAAACATTCAAGCATGACCTTTAATTCTCCTTATATCAGCAGCAAAGGACCTTTCCAGAAATATTTAGCCGAATGGCACTCATTTTGTATTAGCCCTTGCTCGTTCAAGCTTCTTGAACACCTCTGGAGGGTCCTTAAACAAATTTTTTGACACTGTTGATGGAACCTTTCCGACAGCTCATTAGGCGAATGGCAGAGAATTCATGAGCTTTTCCAAACATGCCTAGAGACTTGTGTTCATCAGAGTTCAGTGCTAGCTAACAGATTGCTGCAGCTCTAATTAAAATGCAAAATAATTCTAAGCACACAACCTTTGGTAAATCAAATGCACTAACTGATTAAAAAAAAGTTTCAATTGTAACAATAGTTTACAAAAGAGAATATTATGTTTGCACTTAATGAAAACGAGGAACAATTTTATATCACAGAGTACCTAAAAGCACTGTGGAAAAAAAAACATTTTAAGCAAGTGACAGTATACAAAAGAGTCCTTGTTGTGGTGAAGAGATTGAGACACATTTTTAACACAAGCTGCCATGATCTCTGGATGGAATTTATAATGAAGCATACATTATACCTTTCTGATAATATTACTGTAAAAAGTGTTTCGATGAAAACCCAAAGTTGTAAATAATTACAACGCTTCACAGGGAAGTGATTTACAAATCTCAAATCAAAGTCAAAGGCCAACAACATTCCTTTTAATAGCAAAAACTTCTCTTGATATGATTTCATTATAACCTGTAGCTGTACACTTCCTATCCAACATAAGCAGAGGGTGTAATTTCACTATGTATTAACTTAGATGGGGATGGTTGGTTGGCAAACTTTTGTTGCCCCAAGGAGGTTGAAAGAAGCAAAGAGAATACCAATAAAGAGTATTCTATGAAAGGTTTATACATTATAGAATAGGGAAATGTTGTTGTTATTATGGATAGCAATAACAAACTCATGCTCATCCCTTGAATACCACGCTCACTTGCATTCCCCAAATCACATACTGTGAGACTAATATGGCAACAGTGAATAACAGTGTAGAAGTTTACATGGGTACTTCTCTATAACATAAATATTGAGAACATTTACATTAAAAAAAATAACCTATATACAATATATATAGAAACAGGTGTAATAGCGAATAATGCAATGAGTAATAAACAAAAATATTGGAAGATTCTCTTCAGAGGCTCTGTAGAAATGCATAGAAACATATCTCTTTCACAGGCTACCTTTAAAACAGCATGAACCTAAAATCTGTCTCGTACACTAACTTAGCCATTGAGGAAATACATGCACATGAGTGATTCATTCTTGCAAAGTGCAAGTCCTATTAAGAAAGCAAATACATCATTGCAAACTCCAACTTTAAAAAAAAAAAGTGCAAAAATATGCGACTTATTTTAGAACACCCAAAACTTTGTTTCTAGCATAAGAATAACCTTTACTGTTTCTGTTCCTTTTCTCCTCCAACAACAGAGGAGACTAACAAGACTGGTGCTGTCAAGCAAGCAGTAGAATTTAGTCACTTTCTGCACCAGTGGCTCCCTCTCTTGAGGACTCAATGAATTAAGGCCTCATCAGCTCACAAATATAAAGACACAGAGAGTGACCAATGATGCATCAATTAAAGGCCTGCAGCAGCATTTATTAGCAGCTGATGTGGAGAAAAGTTTTGCCTTATCACAGCATTAATGAAATCTACAGGATTAGACTTCTGTGTGTCTCCTGTGCAAAGCTTCATAGCCAAATTTGTTTCACGTGTATGTGTCAATGAACACAATGTAAAGCACATTTTCCCTTCCAAAATCTTGTGATATTGCAACTTGCAGATAGAAAGCTGCTCTTATATAGCTAATGCATGACACAAACACCAGCTGCTCAGCAGTACATGCTTCAACTAAGTAGTGAAATCCATATTTAGTCTTACATCCAGTGAACAAGCTGACAAAGAAATTATGTCTGATTTAAGGGCCTCAATCTCTCAGAATTGATGGCTTAAAACACATTGATCCTCAGACTTTTAAGCACATGCTTAGCTTTCAATGTGGCATTAATATACATCAACTTCAATGGGACATAACCAAGGCTACAGCCAGGAAAATTGCCTTGTTGCTATACATCTCTGAGTGCACAGAGTACCAGTACGAACACAACACAAACTGCATTCCCAACTGTACTCTGTAACTGTTAACTCTCTTCTTAACCAGCTTGTAAAAATAAGATGAGGGAGAAGTGTCTGTTCTCCGGACAAAATTTATAACTCAGAATTTCTACATGGAGAAAAACAGGGTTGAGAGACATCATGACTGACTCTCAGCTCCTTAATGAGTGACTGGCTGTCTGTTCCAGTGCTAACTACTGTCAATGCCTTTCATAGATAGATAATACCCACTGTTTGTGTCCTATTTAAAAACCAATAAACAAATCCTCTTAAAAAGTGAACTGAAAATAAAACTCTTCAGATTTTCTGGTAGATAGTGTTGATGTCCTCTCCTCTCTATTCCTTGCCTTCTTTTTAAGATCCCTAATGAAAATGCAAACCCATGTATAACCGTGGATTCTGAAAATACGCTCCACTGGGTGTTTAACCATCCTACCCTTGCAGCCCTGAAACTGTGTGACTCATCAGCACATTCTTTCAGCATTGAACTCAGTGATGTTCCTCAGCTCAGCAAATATTTCATTTTTCACCAGTGCCAGAAAAAAGGTGAGCATGACAAGAAGTTGAAAGTATTTTCAGTATAAGTGGCTTTTTTTTTCCCATCTCTTTCCTTGTTTTTTTTCCACATGTTATATAATCAGGAGAGGAAGTCTTATAGCCCTGTAACTAGTTCTGCATTTGTTTTTCTGAAGAGTGCTTTTCAGGGTCTCATACTGGTTTTGCTGGCTTTGTATTTCAATCAGTCTTTGTGAACGCCAGGAAAATTTGAAACTTGTTTTTGATATGTTGGATTTTTTTTCATTCCTGTATTGTCCTTCACTTCTTTGGGGCTTTTGTATGTTCACACAGCATGGAGAGAGGCTAAGAGGATAAAATTCCATTCAGGCAGATGATGATAGAGGATGACTGATAAGCCTCATGACCATGAAATTGCTGTATCTTCCCTGTACATCTCTTCCTTTGCCACACTGATCTCAAAGGCTCTTCTTGCATTCACAGAATCACAGAATGGAAGGGGTTGGAAGGGACCTCTGTGGGTCATCTAGTCCAACCCTCCTGCATTGCTCTCATGTAATTCACAGCTTTATTTTCTGACATATTTTACTTGGATAATCCTTTCGGTGAATCACAGGGATGGGAGGGCAGCAAGGACTCGGATTCAGATTCATTTGTTTCACCTACCATCAGCGAAAATTATCGATTACTATGAAAAGGCTTGTTACGAGCTCGGGTGTGTAAGAAAGAGGAAAACAGAATTTCAGTGCATGCCATCGAGAAAAAGTATTCAGTTCTGGGAGAAACTATATGGATTTGAGGGAGAGGTTAGACAATATATGGAGGGACCAAATATAACTACAGTGGATGACTGCTGCCAGGGACCTGACTGAGAACTTGGATATTCTCACTCATTCCACATATTTGGGACCACAGACCTTCCTGAAATTGCTTCATACCAGATCCAGAAGCAGTACAGTGGCTTAGGATCTCTGCTTCTGTGCCTTTATAAGCATAAAGGCCTGGGCAAAAGGAAGTTATACTTGATAACTCAGAACTCTAAAAAAAGTTACAGTTTGAAATTATCAGGGGCTAATTGCCTAGCCTTTGTTTGTTGTTCAGCTATTCAGCACTATCTCACAAACTGAAATCAATTAGGACAGGATTATGGCACTCATTCACTCATTCCACTCTTCTTGTGTTAGAAAAAAAAAAGCCTTACCATTCTTTAAAAACCTTGCAAAAGTTCCTCTTTGTAGACTTTCGGTGCTCTGCCTTCATCACTCACAACAGGACACAGAAAATGGCTGAAACATGGCATACTACTAGATAATTCCTTGCTGCTACAGAGTATCAGTTAATTCCTACTCTATACAGCAGTCCCTAGGTGTGTCTAACCTTAGTTTAGGGCGAGAGCTAGAGCAGGGAATCCAGTAAACTGCAAGTAATAGAGTACCTTACCCTTAGATCTGCAAATATGTTCATTCCTTCTCCTCCCTTCTTTTATTTTTAAAAAGTTCATGGCAACATTTATTCCAGCCTCTGAACATAATCACTGAGTTTCATAAAGAACAAGATTCCCACAAGGCCTCATAAAAGTTATTCTTGGTGTTACAGCTCTACTTCAAAGGGCAAAAAAAGCCATTTTACAATAACCTTGCTGTCTTAGAGTGCTTACAGCCAGGATGTTCACTGGGAATAATCCATAATAAAAAGGAATCCTTTGGGACTATCTGTCCAATTGCCATATACAAAGCAAAGCAGTAAATAAAGTGCTGGATGCTTAGCTGTACATTAAGCTACTGACACTCACAGCATCAAAAATAAAGGAAGGATTAAAAAGACCGGCTAATTAGACAGCAATATCTGAAGTGCTGCTCTTTGTGGGTTTTATTTTGCTTTACATCACATCTTTTAGTTCCAAAAAATGCTCAAGCTATCATTTTCAGCTCAAGATTGAGCTTTTTATCTCAAGCTATCATTACTTCCAGTGCACTCTGAATGACTTTGCACTCATACAGGTCCTTTGAACTCCATGTAGACTAGAATTTGGATTGTGCAAATGAGGGTGGGAGCCTTAAACAGTGAGGTGAGGGGGCCCAAATTAAATTCTACAGTTCTAATCCCTCTCATACTTCATGGCTGTTGTACCCCTGAACAGATATATCATGCTATTTCACTTAGATTTCGTGCTTTTTTAAGGCAGGTACATATCTGAAGACCTGGGTGGAGAAGATGTGAATCTTCAACAGCCAAATCCTTAAAGCATAGAAAGAAAAAATACATAAAGCAATATTAATTTTTTTTCACATCACCTAGCAGCTTCATCTTAGGTCCACCTCAATCTGACACTGCATTTTGCTCTTAAAACCAGGTACTTTTATTGATTTACATAATGGGAAGCCTTTGATATCCATTCTGCCTCCTGAGAACCTTTACTGCCTGGCTCTTATACCTTCTCTATGAGCACATCTATAGTGAAAAGCTACTGTTGCATCTGGCTAAACCACGTTCTGTTAATCATCATATTTCACAAGATTTTTCCAGTGTCAAATACATTTTTGGTGCACAGTCAGAAACCTCTATGCCCTAGGAACTTCTCAGTAGGCAGCTGGTCCACAGAGAATCAATCTGATACCTGCATAACTATCATTGAACCTAACTTCCTTACACACTCTGAAATCTTGAGAGCAAGCCTAGACTATGCAATTCAATAAGCATTATGTACTATGACTGTTTTAGGAAAGATCTATTAATAAAAAAGGATGGTAGTGCTAACGAGATAGAAAGACGTATGAGCATAAATGGAGCCTTTGGACAGATGTGAAATGGGCATATCTTCAACTCTTAACACATTTATGTTTCTTATGTGGAGATTCCGTTTCATCACTTCATTGTGAAAAGGCCACCAGCTCAGAGACAGGTGCTTTATACCGTACATTGCATAATGAAAGATAGAGATTATTTTCCACTTAGAAGATTTGCATTGTAATTATACAATTACCTCTTTTCAAATTTAGAGCCTCAGTGCATTCAGTCAGTATACGTGTGTGTTTTCTCCAAGCAGTTTCAGTTAAGTCAAAAAGATTTTTTGTTGTTGTTCCTGTTCTATTCTTATTTTTACTTAAAATTAATAACCTAGATTGGTAATATTCATCTCTCAGCACTTTTATAAAGGGCAAGAAATTTATATAAGAAGCAAACATGTCACAGAAGGAAAACTTTTCATCAAAGTCATACATCACAAATTAGTTTCACAAGTCGTCTTGACCAAAATAGAGATGATCTACTTCAAGAACTCCTGTTCTAGCCTCTTTCATCTACACTGCCTTTCATCATCTCTTTTTTTTTTTTGTCGGGGCTTTCTTAATAGAATAGATCCTTACCACTTTATTAAATATGTAATTTCTAAGGATTAATAAGAATTCCTTAATACCCTCCTTCTCTCCCTCCTCCTTGTACACTGAAAGTAGATCATTTTCTACTTTTTTTCACCTCTATTGGCAACTAAAATCTTTAAAATGAAATCACAGTTTTAGTGAAACCAATGTGGCAACGATTTTCTCTCTCCTCTTTACTCAAAGTTTGACTACAAATGCTGCTTATTAACCGTAGCACCTGAAATCTAAATACCCATATCACTTAGGCCAGAGCCTCCCCTACAGATAATATATATAAATGCAGCTTAATAATCCTATTTACATTTTGTAGACACATGCATATGTCAAGGAGTCCACTTTTAATTACAAACCAGATACACGTCTATGTAATTTCACTGGCTGCATGAAAGTTACCTGTCATTTTTACTCACGTGCTTTTTCTGTCATCACTGTAGTTATTACTCAAATACAATTCAAGAAGAAAACTTTTCAGTTAAGATCTTCCATCATCTCTTAATTTAAAGGAAGTGCAAGATCCCTTGTACCAATGGCTATCATCAAATGCTGTAAAGTTGGAAATTTGTTGGAGACTTTTTTCCTTGACGTTTTCTGGACACTGCAGTTAATCATCCTTTTAGTTGTTTTAAAAATCTCCACAAGACACAACACCCTCATCTTGTCAGCTTGAAGTTGACACCTGATACTTATTGTACCAAGTAAAAAAGAAAATTAATTGATACTTCCTACATTTATTTTTCAGGCTCTTCCTGATACCTGTTTCAAACAGGAGGAGGAATCTTAGCTTCCTTGGAATGGTACAAAAAAATGTTTTGAACCCCTCAACAAAAGAAAACGCAGTGGAGACTCATTATTCCTTAAATCAAAGGGAGGATGATGGAATTTTTGTTCACCTCTGGGGAGGAACAGAATCTAGCTCAGATTTCCGAAAGAAAGAAGATCCAAGAACTCAAGGCTTCTTGCTACTAGTACCTGGACCAGTGAATCAAAAGGAACACTTCAGAGCCACAAAGAGAAATCACACGAGTAGAAGAGAGTGTTTCCTAACCTAACCAAGAAAGAAACAGAATAAAATATATTGGGATGAAAGAAATACACAATATGTTTTAAGGAACTTTTTGAAATGTCTGAAGTGTCTTCATAAAAAAGACATTTGCTCCCACAGAATGAGCAATCCAATAAAATGGATGCCATTTCAAAGCAAAATCTATATGTCCTGCCTAAGTTAATGACAAAAGGGATAAATTTCTGACTGAGGTAAATGAGAATTTTCTATTCTATCAGCCCTACAAATGAACTGGTCAGTTCCTGAACAGCTCTAGTGAGAACCACTGAACTACTTTTAATCAGCAGTTTGAAAAAATATTTGTAACATAGAGGTCCATGCCTATTCATATACAGACTTTCTTAGATATTTTTCTGAAATAACTATGCCCCTTGTTGTTTTATTGTCCTTGGGCCTATCTGATTATTTCTACTAATGAGACACTACTAAAATCTAAAAGTGATGACACTTTCACAAATTTTCATTCTATGTTGAAATTCTGAATGTTTTTCTATCTCCTTCTTTATTAGAAATAGCTGAACGAACCTTGTCTAAATGGAAAAAAACCATGTGAGCTGATGATTTTCAGAAATGCAGAAATTCCTCAAGGACTGTGTAGTTTAATCTTCAGAAATAGAAATAAACTTTATTTCCATAGCACAAAAGGATTTAGCAGAATGCATATTTCCATGTGCATTACGTTTTAAAAAGGAAAATAATTACATTCATGAACGTGCTTTTCATTCTTTTTAATAATCATATTATAAGAACACAAGTGGCTTCAGAGTTTGAATGACAATGTAATAATTCAGCAATGGCACTGTAGATGACACTTGGCTTTTGGACTTGTGCTTAAATCATGTTAGCTATAAATTACTATTTTAAAATTCATGTGTTGTTGCTTGAGAAAGAGACTATTAGAGCACAATAACTGCAAGGTTTTTAGTCATCTGGGGACCTAATAAATGCTTATAAATATCTCAAGGATGGGTGTCAGGAGGATGGGGCCAGAGTCTTTTCAGTGGTGCCCAGCGACAGGACAAGGGGCAACGGGCACAAACTGAAGCACAGGAAGTTCCATCTGAACATGAGGAAGAACTTCTTCCCTCTGAGGGTGACGGAGCACTGGAACAGGCTGCCCA
>Ga0065711_1033402_pt1 | contig 25572 bp, 11 predicted proteins | sample Hoacrofraction12_FD_59098 | JGI IMG/M metagenome (GOLD analysis project Ga0065711, IMG submission 59098) | Hoatzin crop microbial communities from Cojedes, Venezuela - Epithelial fraction 12 v2 (version 2) | ecosystem: Host-associated > Birds > Digestive system > Esophagus > Crop | place...
CCGGCTCATGTCCAGCCTTTCGTCTATCAGTACCCCCAAGTCCCTCTCAGCAGAGCTGCTCTCGATCCTTTCATCCCCCAGCCTGTACTGATAGCGGGGATTACCCCGACCCAGGTGTAGGACCTTGCACTTGGCCTTGTTGAACCTCATGAGGTTCGCACAGGCCCACCTCTCCAGCTTGTCCAGGTCCCTCTGAATGGCATCTCATCCTTCTGGTGTCTCAACCGTACCACTCAGCTTGGCGTCATCTGCAAACTTGCTGAGGGTACACTCAATGTCGCTGTCCATGTCATTGATAAATATATTGAACAGCATCGGTCCCAGTACGGACCCCTGAGGGACTCCACTCGTCACTGGTCTCCATCTGGACACTGAGCCGTTGACCACTACCCTTTGGCTGCGACCATCCAATTCCTTATCCACCGAACGGTCCACCCATCAAATCCATGGCTCTCCAATCATCAAGGTTGGAAAAGACCTCCAAGATCATCAAGTCCAACCGTCAACCTTTTTCTTTCTCTACTTGGAAATCTTTTGCAAAATACTTCCAGAAACACAACAGAGAAGTGTGTTAACTTGGGGATTTTACAGCAGCTTCTTGACAACGCTGTGTGATTCTGGCTCGCAGGCGACAGGGCTGGAGGTGCCCTGTCCTGTGAAAAACTCAGCTCGGTGTTTCTTTGTGAGCACTAAAAACAACAGGGTCACTGAGAAATCCCCACTCCTACCCCCTCCCCACCTCCTGGGGCTGGCACGGGCTTTCTGCGCTGCTGGAGTGCAACTTGAGGGATCCAGGGGACAGTCACATCCAGGCACAGGGCTCCAGGTCTCAACGGGAGCCAAGCCGGCTGTGCTCCTGCCAACATGGCCTACGCCCCGCAATAGCACGGCAGCAGCGGAGCAAATCCCACACCGTGCCAGCTGGAACGGGGAAGACTTTTTGGCCAGAAAGACAGCTGAGCCGGGGTACTCTGCAAGTGGTGTGCCATGAACGCACCGTATGAAGGGTAGAAATTTCTTCCCCTGTGTTCCCTCCAACATGTGTAAGAACCAAAGATAAAAATACATAATTTCAACCATCTTTCCTTACACAGAAAATAGTATTTTTCATCTACTACCCTCCTTTCAGGAAATATGCATCACATCAACACCAGGGTATTCCCCTCGGGACACCCATTCCCTTCATTTGTCCATACTATACTCACTTTTTGCCCACAGCGTAAATAAACGTGACCAAAAAACAAAGCAACTACAGTAAACTACCATTTTCTCTGGAACTCCCTCACACATGCTGGGTAAGCCAAGGCTAATGTGTGGTACAAGGGTAAGGGGTACCAGCTGCACCACCCAAACCCGCTGCGGAGAGAAAGCGCACAACACTGGATCGCCTGGTCCCATATTCACTTCGCAACGCAGCATGTCACATCTGGAAGCCAATCCCAAATCTTCTTCTGTTAGCAACCAGCTGTCACATGAGCTTTGTTCTAGACAGAACAACATGAATACGCCACACAAGGGTTTAAGACACACCAAGCCGCCTGGCTCTTTTATGTGAGAATAGAAAATAACCTTTAAGTTCTGGTACAGAAAGTCAACTGAGATCAGTGTCTCCCTCCAGTAGAGTCTGTTCCAGGCAGAGAAGAAACAAGCGTCAGGGCAGAGCCCAAAGGAGAACCAGTCTGAGCAGAAGCAGAGAAGAAACCTCAGAGGCAAACGCCAAAGAGAAGTGGGAACCAAAAATTTACAGCTTTTGCTTTTCTTTCTCACCAAGGACAAGAATTTCTTCAGTTGCTGTAGTTTTAATCAGTGTTAAAAGAAACACAAAGGAGACCACCCCAAACCTGGCTGTCAGCCTCAAGGACCTGGCTTTCTTGAACTTCTGTCTTTCTTAACAGTCGAAATGAACAAAATTCTTCCCTCAATTCCCACATTTTATTTACTATTTCATGCAATTTCTCAGTTTAGGAAGCCCTTTGCTTTGCATAGCAAATCAGCTCTATTTACACTGTGCTCACCACCAAGACCCAAGTGTCCTGTAAAGTACATTAACAGAAGTCAGCAAAATCTGACAATGCCACAGGTATTTCTATTTCTCCATAGTTAGTCTTCTCGGCTATAATATTCATTCCACGGTGAGTAAGGCCAGGGTCAGCATCATCTCCTAATATATTATTAAATCAGTTTTGCTGAGAAGGAATCATATTATTTTTTCACTCTGGCAGAGAAGCATTTAACCACAGGCGTATGCCAGTAGCTCAGCAGTAAGAGGATGTCTAGTTTCTCAAAGCACCACCTGCATTAATAACATTCATTCTCAGTAGCATATTTACAATATAAAACTGATATTGCTCTCTTCATTTATTTTAAAAAAAACTTCACGAACAATAAGGATTAATTCTGCAGATCCCTTCTCATCATCTGTCTGCAGCAAAATGATTCAGGTTCCCTGAAGTCACCTACCCCCTGGAGACCAACTCCACCGCTCCCTGCGCAGGCCAGCAGACCCCCCAGCTGTCCCCAGTTCCACATTTCTGCAGTATTTAGCTGCACCAAAGCACAGCCGCTTCTTGCTCTCTTTCTTCCCCACCTCCAGGATTTACATACCATGGCTCACATACTAGCAGCAGGGCTACAACGAAGGTTGCATCAAAGCAATTCCTTTACCAAGAGAGAGGTGTACAGAGATTTCCTGACCTTTCGCTAGGGAGTCTTGCCTTTTATCAAAACTACAGTCAAATGCCTTATTTAAAAGGTTTCTTATTCCAAGTCAAAACCACGTGCACACCGGAGCCCACACCGAGCCCTTGTGCACTTCCACATCAACACCAGAAGCGATATTCTCACTGCTGGCGAAGTGGCTGTGTGAAAACAGCATCCCTCCACATTATGTCTCTTCCACTAAGGAATGGCAGGACAGCAGAAAGGCAGCGGCTATGACCAGCGTTATGGCTTGGGCTCCACCTTACTCCCTGAGTTCTCCCTCATCTCCAAATTCTTCTGGATTTTCTAGGACCGCGCCCCACCCATAAGAATTGCATCTTAGCCCTCGGCCCCACCATTACAAAAGAACAAGAAAACCCAAAGCCCAGTCTGCACCCCTCCGAGAAACCCCAGCTCTGTCACTGTCCCTCTTTGCCCGCTGCCAGCCCTTTCACCCACCCCACTCGTACTCTTCTCCCTTGGAGTCTGCTGGCTGCCCCAGGCACAGAACCAAGATCACCAAGATGCTTCAGTGATCAATGGCAGTCATCACAAAGACGTTCAGCTCCACCACGAATACTGTATTGGCAGCAACGCTCCTTTAATCTCCAGAAGATGGTCCACCTCACTGGTCTCACAACCTCCCACGTGCACACAGAAAGACAACAAATTAGACAAATTGTTTCGTTGTTTCTGTGGGTTTTTTTTTGTAAAGGCTCCAGTTTTTGCTGCCTGTCAGCACTGTGTCAGCATATTGCACACCGTTTTCTTTATTATAAAAAAAGTCTTCTGTATCAGGCAGGAAGAAAGAAAGTTTCTCAGGAGGCTAATGCGTACTATTGTCTGTAATTAGAGGTAAGTGGTTGCTTGTGTGGCCATCAGGAAGTGGGACCTAGTCAAACAAAACCAAAGTGTTATTAAAGGCTTGTCCAGAAACAGAATCCTCCCCCAACACACATTTCTTTATTCTTGGGCATTTCTTGTATGCCTTTTGCCTGGTCTCACAAACGAAACTTCTACAAATCTGCTTGCCTTTCCTCCTCTCCCCCGACTCACACAGCCTTGCCAGCTGGCAAACTTCAACCACATTTAAGAGACAGGCAGAAGTCTTAGAGGCTACCCACAGGCTTAAACAGGAAAAAACAAAACAAAAATAAAAATCAAGTAGCTGCTGGAGGAGCCCAGTGAAGAGAAAGGTTAAGACTGCTCAGCTCTTTCACACTGCTTGGCCGATCAGCAGCAACATTGAAGCCCTGCAGCATGCAACACCTCTTCTTCCATCAGCAGGCCAAGCAGAAAGAGAGTGTATGTGAGGGAGACTGACAAGCCGGGGAAAACATGTAATTTTTGTAACAATATGAAAATAAAAAGAATATAGTAAGGACGATGGAGGGAATGTAGGAGAGAAATCTCCAAGAGACTCGGTTTCATTAATTCAGCTTCTTATAAAACACCTTGCTTCCTTATGTGTTAGGTTTTCCAACTATTTTGAAAAGCTGTCGAGTCTCTGCTCACGTGCATGTCAAGGGGTGGGTTTATTGCTAATACCTTCACTTCTGCTGGGACTAAGTCCCATAGTTGTCCTTATCACCTATCCTCAAGTAGCTGTAACCACTCATTTAATACTTACCGATGTGGATTTGTAAGAGCCCAGTCTGAAACGGCAAAAAATAACTTCTGCTACAAATTTTCCAAAGCCATGTAAAATACCTGCAATGTCAAACAAGATTTCAAATTTAAAACTGTAGTGTTTACAGAAGTATTACAACAAAACTCTACACAATACTTGAGAGGATACAGTGCAGTAAACTGGTATGTAAACCACTGAGAAATTAACATAAAAAAAGAAACATCAAGGGTGGAGGAAATACTAACATTCTGAAAAGCATCAATAAAAGCAAAACCAAAGCTATCCAAGCAAATGTAATTCCCTCTGCACAGCTTTCATGGGTGAAAATACATTCTGTGGGACAGAAATATCTACTCTGAAAGAGAGCTCTCAGTTCAAGGTCTCTTTACTACGCTCTCTTCAAGTGAAAGCCAAGAAAAGAAATAACTTCTAAACAAGATACCCTACCACGTCTTGACTAATAAATGAATTGTGCCTTTTCAACTTCTTTTCTTTGAAGGAGAAAATCCTGCAGTACGTTGACAAGGTACACAAGGAAAATCCTCCCAATTACTTCAGATGGAAATTTTATCTCAACTTTTGGCACCGATTTAGCACTGGATCCCAACTATAGGAAATACACTGAACAACAGAAGTGTGCCTCTGTGTGTGCACATACCTATCTCCTTGCTCTTCCAGAAGTAAACAAACTAAGCTACAGTTACCAAAAACGAAACATCAGGCCCTCAGAACAGCAGAAATGCCATACTGGGACACAAAAAATTAGCATCTTTCATTGCACATTTCAGTGCACACCAACGAGCAGTTTCTCTTAAACCTGCTGGAGGTTCAGGACTCCCCTGTAATTCATCTGTAACATAGTCATGGTGACCAAAAAATTCTAATAGGATAGAGGGGAACCACTGACAGTTACCTGTAGTTGAAAAAATTCCCCCAATAATGCCACAGAGCCTGACTAAGAACTGCCAAAAAGGCATGTGTTCTTCTGTCACCGTCACCATAAGTGAGCTGATGTCGTATTTCATGAATATTCCTGACACCCCATGGCTGCCAGCTGCATGGTTAATTACTCTTTCCTGAAAGACAGAAACACAAGCTAGTCACCAGGAAACAATCTTAATAGATGTGACGACAAAGAGATACTTAATCAGAGTCAGCAATCAACAGAGGAACATCAAGAGAACTTTGGACAGTACCTTCTAAAAGTCAAGCATCATAAAATAACAACTTATTTTCCTGGTCACTGGTCTTCTGTGCTGCCTATCAGCGCCCACTATCATGCTCCGGCACTATCCTCTGAAGGTTTGCTTACACGGTCCTCTAAACAAGGATGTTTATAACTAGGTTGCTTTTGGTACCTATGAGCGAAGCATCACAGCCTTGGACTAACCTGTGAACTCAAATGAGTGCACTGGTATGATACAGTGCCCCAACTCTTCCTACTTCACGCACTAGTATTCATCACTTAAATGAGGATGAGACCTTCTGGAGACATTTAAGTTGCTGAACAACTTTAGCTATGGCAGTTTTCCCAGAGGGCATATATAAATCTACACACTGCCTTTAAGACTCATTACACTTCATCCTCTTTCCTCCTTGGAGCTTATCTCTAGATTCACGTGTCACAAAGGATTTAATTGCTGGTTCTTAAAAGTATCAGGGAAGACCCTAAACTAGAGTACACCAGAATGGAAATTCAGAAGCTTAAGTTAAATTGGATCAATGCTATTTTTTTTCTCAGTTCATACTTACACATATGCTATAATCCATTAACTCTGATTTAAAAAAACAAACAAAAAAAACCAAACCAAAAAATCACATTCCTGAGTTTCAAAAATTGTGAGGTCTGAAAACTGAGTGCCAGTATCAAGCCTCTTTCTAAAATTTTTGTCAGTCAGGTCATTTCAGACAACAGTCACACAGCAAGAAATACACCTAAATAAAAATAATAACTGACCATCACTACTCTAACTAGATCAGAGTCCTTAGTTCTAACCCAAGAACTTCTACAGTTTCTTCTCATCTGCCCAAATTCTTAAACCAAAAGACCCCAAAGAGGACAATGTAGCTGGTATAAATCTCTAGTTTTTAAAAAAGGTTTCAGGAGAAAAACCACATCAACACAATCCTAAGTTTCTTTCAAAAGTTTGCTATCATTTTGCTGTTGTTGAAAGGTGCTGATAAATGCACTGCCAGATAAGTCTGGCTGAAAATATACATGGGCAGCAGAAAAGAACTTGACTGACTGAAGACAAACTCAGCCACGTCCAGGCTAGTAAGAGTAGAGAAGACAGACAAGCAAGACTGAATAGAAAAGCAATATATTGCAGCTCCGTTTCAGCTGTAGATTTGACAGTCTGTGCTCAAAAAACATGCAGAATACAGTACAAAAGCAAAAGCAGATTACCACTTTGGAAAATACAAACTAGGCAACTTGTCCAGTCAGCTAAAGCTGACATAAAACACATTGCTGCTTTTGATACCAAACCAAAGTAAAAAGGATGCCAAAATAACATATCAGTTATGATACCAGGTCACAAAAACTTTGCAATTGTTTAAAAAAAAAAAAACAAAAACAAAACCAGAATGTTTTCTGTATTTCAAGAGCATGACAACATTCAGCATTAGAAGATGGATGATCAGGCATATGGAGACTGAAGGTAGTTCAACAGAACCTTGCCACTGCCTCAGGACAAAAGGTGATTTTTTTTGTTTGTCTTTCCTCTATTGTTTCCCTAAACCTTTCTGGCCTTTTGAGGTCAAAGGGTGGAAAAAGAATACAAAGTTAAACAGAACACCCCAAACCCCACCCTCAAAAGATACATAACTTTTTCCACAGACCATTTCGGTCTGCTTCTAGCTTCTGCTACTGCAGCTGATTGAACTGTTGGTTGCTAAAGGCTGCTGAAAACAATCACCCTGTATCAGACATCTCAGATGTCAGCGAAGCCCTGCTAGGATTAAATCTTTTTGACGTAGATAAACACAGTATCTCAAACATCAGCAACAGTGGAGATGATTCCGCCCACACCTTTCAAACTCCACTTCCCAGTTTGCTCACCACTGGCAACTAAACCTCACTGCATTCAAGTTTTAGCCACGGCCAGCTGACCGCCTTTTTCCAGGTCTGCATACGTGCCTACTCTTATAAAATAAACGCACCATGTTGTTTAATGTTAACTGTTCTTAATAGCTTTTCCCAGCTCATCTGCTAGGGGTATTTGGTTTCCAAAGATAAACATGAACAAGCTTTACAGACAACAGAACTACCCACTGAGATAGCGAAAGCAGGTATGTAACGCCACTCTACCTCCACTGCAGGCAAGCTTTTCTCCTAAGCAACCTGTGACTGTGCTGCAACTGTCATAAAAAAATACATCCCCACAAAAGAATTAAAGAGCTAACTAAGACTGAACAGTTAATTGACAGAAACCATCTTTACAGCAGAAGGAGAAATTAAACACAAAACGAAAAAAATGTAATGAGTAAGATAAGCAGTTGACTGGTGTCCAGAAGTTTAAGGAGTGCCTTAGCTGTTTCAGAGATTGTGCAGACAAAACATGAAGTAGATTGCTAGACCAGGAGGAAATGGGATTATATTGCATTACGAAATTCTTCTTCACTCATCTCTTTACTCCAGCTTTCATGAGTTTTAGAGTGAACCTGTCCCTTCAGCGGTCAGTATGTCCCACGTCAAACACCAAGAGCTCTCTCCTACTCCCCTAGCCACGTATTTTTCAGAAACACAGCATGGAATTGTGAGGAGGTAAAGATTTTTCTCCCTTGGAGAACATCACAAACTGTATTAGAGTGAACTGCCATCCATCCAGTCTCTGAATTTCCTTTCAATCAAAGGTTTCCTTCTTACCTCTTGCTTTATCTGTCGTTTTTAATCAATATTTTCACCAATTTTTTTCTTTGTTTTTTGAATAAAAGATCAAAACAGAGTTCAGTGTCTGGAAATGAGACATGTAACTAGTATACATTAGGCCTTTTTCTTATTTACAGCAGTCTTAAAAATTAGTACCTTACGATTTACCCATGTACTATGCTGCAATAACTACTTTATGGTTCAGAATTAAAAGCCTGTCCAAGTCCAGAAGTAAAAGCTCTCTAGTCTAGAGAATAATTAAAGTTGGTGGTTCAACAAAGGTTAAACAGGACAGCTGAGAGACAGAAATGCTTTCTGTGTGATCAGCTTTTCATACAAACTACCTTTGTTTCCATTTCTAACACTCCACAATCAAGCTCATGACATTCAAGTGAGCTGCGTTTTTTGGTTTGCTTCCCACATGGATAAAAAGCCAAAATGTGGATTAAATACCTGTAAAGCCACACATGAGGAAAAAAAAAAAAAACAAAATTACAAGATCTCATCCCCACTATTAGCATAGAGCTAAGTGGAAACAACTGGGTATCTGTCATTAATTCTAGTATCAGACTCCAGATCAACAGATGCAAAACACTACTGCAAGAAGTCAGCATGTGTCACCAAGCATACACATTTTACCATCAGTGTTACAATATTTACAGTTCAATCTAGTGCACTGGAACTTTCTACAATGAGTCTCTTCACACTAGATGAGTTTTCAAAACCACAGTACAACTAAGTCCCCGGTTTCACATTTAAGCTTCTGTTAGGAACAATCACTGTTAGATTTTTCTCTGCATGGTTTTCTCTTACTTCTACTTACCCTTTCTGTCACTGAAAATTGATGAGTTTCTGCTGAAATTTTGTATGTATGGAGTTTGGTTGGCACAACTGTGATAAAATATTGGAACATCTGGTTGTCTAGAAGAAAACAAATCTCACTTGAACTAAGTACAGAGTCAAATACCATTTGAGAAATTCACAAATAAATAAAAAAAATAATATTTAAAATAGTTAACCAGCTAAGCAATTTACAATAGGGACATTCTTCAAGGAGTCCCAGCAATGCCAAGACTACTTCAGAACCATCTGCACGAACAAAGTTAGTTTCCATGGGCAAGGCCCATGTCACATTCGTACCCAGAGAAATTTACATTTTACCCACGCACTGAAAAGATTCATTAAGGTCAAGCCACTCAAAGCTTCAAATGAACAGCACACACAGCGTTTTCCAGAATACCAGAACTGAGTAAGTTTCACACAGTCACATTTTGCACGATGCATACATCTCAGCAGTGGTTTGAACAGACTTCAGCCACTGAATTGAGTGTACAATGCTGGAAGCCCTTCTAAACTGGTCACAGTCTTTTTCCTGATTAGACAGACCTTTGGAGAATTATTCTAGAGCAATCAGCATGCTTATGCATTTACGATTGCTCTGTCTTCGTGCAATTCCCTAAGAGAACAAACACTGACAGACTGAAGCAATTTGTTCCAACAACCCTAAACCATTCTGGCTGGAACAGCCAATGGACTGACTGACTTGGAGACAACCGCAGCGTTAGAAGGTTCTGGGATCGCTCTCATGGGGAACGCAAGTCAGGGGATAAGGCATGGGTAGCTCTGTAAAGCAGGTTACTATACTCCTTTATTTATACATACGGAAACAAAGTGATACACAAACCCTTCCTGTAGTAGCCTCACAAAATACACCATGGAAGTGACAAATCAAATACAGGAGTAGAATCCAAGACTCCTGATGCTATTCTTTTTAAGACCAAATCAGGCTTATTTTTGCCTGTTACAACAACAATCAGATCTGTGAATCTCCACCGTAGCATACCACTGCAAAATTCTTTGCAATATGTTCAGACATACTGTAACTTCAACTTAACACAAATCTGGAAGAAACTGCAAATTAGCTTCAGTGAAACAGCAAAGTACAGCAATACTGCTATTAAAAAGAAATTATCCACTGAAGATGCCATGTAGATAACTGAACAGTGCACTGCTTGCTACCAAACTGAGTGGGACATGTTGTTTGTAAATCACAACATTCATGGAACGTGATAATATTTTAAATGTAATTATTGGAAAAAATATAGAAAACAAGATGCTTTTTTAAACACACAACACTTACGATCTGATGCTATTTTTTCCGTTCCATCCAAAGGATTAATAATTCCTGGAATAAGCTCTCCAAATGACAAATGATCTATTCTATGAGAGAAGTTGTAGGCTGAAAGACAATACAGAGGAATGAAACAACATTTTTAAACTACGGGATTCTGTACTCTTCTTGGAGAAAAAGATGCACCCATTTCTCATGTTGGAAAATGCATTGGTTAGAATATTTCAAATGCTGGTGTGCATTTCATTGGATTTGTGCCTGTCTCTATAGCAATACATGTGCGTACATGTTTCAAACAAAACTCAAATCCAAAATAGTTAACAAAGAAATTAAAATTTCTCTGGAAAATAAATTATAAAACAAATTACAACTCTATCTGAATCATACTTGGGAGTTCAAGAGAGTTAAAATTTCACGACAGGAAATTTCTAGCTCACTGAATACTGAAGTTATCCTACAGTTCAAGTTCTTGTATGTAATGGTATTAAAAAGACTAAAATTTCACAGACGAAATGTACAGAGGAAGCATAAGGCAACTCCCAAGTTACTACACTGCCTGATTTGGCAAAAGTATTTAAGCTCTGCAATATTACATGCTTGTGCTGACACAAATTTATGTGCAGACATTCGGAGTAGATTAACCAACACCAAGTTCATTTTTCACAGTAACTCACTCTTGCCACACATTAAGTATGGCAGCAACACACATTTAGTATCCAGACTCATAACTTAAAAATGAAGCTTCCATGTACAAAGGTCAGAAATTTTTAACCTTATAAAAACAGTTTTTGCAAGCAACAGGTAGTTTGGACTGAAACACAGGAATTTCATATGCTATCTGTGTTACAGCTAAATACATCTGAGATTCCTGTGTTATCATTACTGTAGAAGCAACCTAAAGATAACACTAATTGTGTTAAATCATAGAACAGTTTGGGTTGGAAGGGACCTTTAGCAGTCATCTAGTCCAACTTCCCTGCAGTGAGCAGCGACATCTTCAACCAGATCAGGTTGCTCAGAGCCCCATCCAACCTGGCCTTCAATGTTTCCAGGGATGGGACATCTCCCACCTCTCTGGGCAACCTGTGCCAGTGTTTCACCACCCTTAGCGTAAAAAATTTCTTCTTTATATCCAGTCTCAATCCATACTCCTTCAGTTTAAAACCGTTACCCTGTCGCTACAGGCCCTGCTAAAAAGCCTGTCCCCCTCTTTCCTATAGGCCCCCTTTACGTACTGGAAGACCACAACATGGTCTCCCTAGAGCCTTCTCTTCTCCAGGCTGAACAGCCCCAGCTCTCTCAGCCTTTCCTCCTAGCAGAGATGTCCCAGCCCTCTGACCATTTTTGTGGCCCTCTTCTGGCCCTGCTCCAACAGGTCCACGTCTCTCCTGTGCTGAGGGCTCCAGAGCTGGCTGCAGGACTCCAGGTGGGGTCTCACCAGAGCGGAGCAGAGGGGCAGAATCCCCTCCCTCGACCTGCTGGCCATGCTGCTTTTGATTAATGAAATGTATGAAAGTAAGTCGCTACTGAGTTGTAACATTGCAAAGAATATTCTTTACTTTCCTCTACAATGCAATTGCCCAGCTAGAACAGCTTTACAACAGCAACCTATGTTAACATAAGGATCAGGAGACAGCAGTCTGAAAGAAATTTTACTCGTTCATATGGAGATCATAGGAAGAACTTACATTCGTGGCTTACAAGGGCTGCCAAGTGTGCATGGCCTCGAGGGTGTGGTATTGCCCTAAAGAAAGCAAGACATTTTATGAAAAATTTGTTTAATGAATCCACACAAAAGACACAGTTTTCCTAAACATGACCATGTAGAAAAATTACCTCTCCCCCTCTATTTGAATAAATACTTTATATATATATAAAAATATGTGCATATATAACACATATGTTTAAATATATATTATATATACATATTACAAACTTTTATATATCTATAAAAATTGTGTGTATCTATTTTTTTTTTTAAATGACATTTTTATTACTGCTGAGTACAGACAGCCTGAATGGCAAGGTACAGGAACATGAGACTCAAGAAAATCCTCTTGCACAAAATTAGTGTCTTGCATTTTTAGAAATGTGAAAAACACATCAAGTCACCAGGCTACCAGAAGAGCCACCAAGGCCAACCACATGAAAAGCTGCAGAACTGCTCAAGTGACTGATGAAAACTTCACGGTACTTGTTCTATGACTAAGCAAGTTAACTATGCTCTGTATTTGCTCCCTGACTAAGCAAGTTAACTCCAGGCCTGGACACTTGCTTGCAGACCTGCAAAGATAGCATAATGCAGAGGCTGGTAACAGTGTGAAGGGGAAGGAGGAAAGCACAACTCTGTCTGGAAAGCAAAGCAGTCTCTCAGCTACACTTCGTTCCTACCAGTCCAGCCAATAACGCAGGAGACTTTCCCTACTTAGCTTAAGTCAAATTTTTACCAAATGCATGTAAGTTTTGGAAGAACAGAAGGTGGAGAAAGACAATGAGATCAGTCAAGACAGGACTGCAATAAATAACCAGGCAATAAATTACGAAGGGGCCCAGTGAGAAAAGCCATAAAAAAAAAAACCTTACCACAAGAGAAAGAGCAACTTAGCAGAAGTACAAATGTCATGAAGAACAAAAGGAAGCAAAGGAAAGCAAAAGATTATTCACAGCTGCACAACTAGAGACAGGAAGAGAAGTGATGGCAGTACAGATGAAAGGCTGAAATAATCAGCTCTGAAAAGGACTTAAAAAGTTGGACATCTTGGGGCAAATCAGAGATATGGTACAAGACCAGACAGAAGTGACATTTGGAGAAATAACCACACAAAGACAGCAGCTGGAGTTACATGTGGATAAATCAGAGTGTACAGATCGCATGCTAAGATCTCTGGTGACAGAGGTGGCAGATAGACAAAGTGAGGACAGCAGAGCTGGAGAGCACAGAGAAAAAAGTTAACAACAGTTTGTATACAGTGTATGTAAGCTAATATCATTGCTGAAGTGTATCAGAAAGTCTCACCTCAAATCAAGATGAACTGGCACTTAGCTCCCTAACTCTGATTCTGTAACTACGTTATCCCAGCACTGAAACGGCGCGTATCTACACTTCATCCATGTTAGTGACCTGCGTACTAACAAAAAGGAGAAGCCTGGACAGGCCCAAAGAATGTAGGCAAGTACAAGCAGTCCACTCCACCTCACACACTTACGGAGGACCTATTTTCAAGAGTCCTCATCCTGTAAGACACTGGAATTCATAACCACTACACTGCATGCAACAATGCACCGCACTGCATTGATTTAGTAACTTATGAAGAAATTTGTTTTTAACTGTGCAAGAAAAGATACAACATGAAAAATAATACCAAGCATGTGTATGGGAAGTTTAATAAAAACCAGTCATTAATTCAAAAGTGTAAAAGCATACACACACATATTCAGTCATGTACTATATACAATGTAGAAATCAATGCTGCCTTTTTGGTTTTTTTTTCCAGGAACTGAACAGAACATACTTGCCCACAGTTATGTGAAAGTTCCCTGCCACTTTATTGACATAGAGATGACCATGAATTCTGCATGCATCTGGAGACTGTAATGAATTATCTTCCCTGTTTAAAGAAAAACAACACAAAGAGTACTTAAGAATATTCACTGACAGAAATAACAGAGTACAGTTAGATTTCTGTTTCCTAGCATAAAGATACAGCATTATCATCTACCTCTCTCTATTGTATTCTTCTGGAATTATAGCAGGGATGGTGGAAGGGAAGGAATCTAATAAAGGTCAGTCTGATGAAACCAATAAGATTTTGCTCATATTTGTATTCAGATACAAAGCTGACTTATGATACCTGAACATGTGAACAGAAAACATAAGACCAAGTATAACTTGCTGCCCTGGGAATATTTTTTTCCAATTACTTCTAACAAAAATGCTTTGTTGGGAAAGTTTTAATGCTACAACGAACATAACAAAATATAATCGTCATGTTAACAACACTGTAGCAAGAACAGCTTTCAACATTTATTTTTTATGAAGCCTTCCTCTTCCCACACTTATTGGGATGCCCACAACTCAGAACGTATTTCCAAATCTGGTCCTTGGAGGGAGATTAAAAAAAAGTGTTTTTAAACACATCTTAAATACTGCACTCACGAGTTTCATAGAGGCAAAGAAGGACTTAATGAACCTGAAGACATCTACCAAATGAGAAAAAAGATTCTTTGAGCCCTCTTTAGCCTTGCCTTACGAAGAAAGGATGTATTTAGTCCTCAAAAAAGGAGATTACAACATGGAAAGTGCATACAGTGGCTTTGGCGTTTGTTTTGTTTTATTTATGGCTTGCTTCTGTGGGCTGTTTGTTTGTTTGTTTGTTTTTAAGGGGAAAGGACTTTCAGCTTTCATGCAGAAAGCGTTTTCAAGGGGCGGGGGGGAGGAAATCACATAGCATCTAGATTCAGGCAGACCAAGCCTGCTATGCATTAGTCTCTCAGCATTTTGTGGGTAGCTGGAATAAAGTGTAAACCGCAGGGTTTCTCCACACAATTTTAACAATTCTATCTTAGACGTTTACTGACAAAACACATTTTTATTCAAAGATTGATTCTTTTAAAACTATAAAGTAAATCATAGCTAACAACAGAACTTTTTTTAAAAGTTGCTGGACAGAAAGATAGTCTTTCATTTAAAAAAAGATCGTTGTTTAGCATTGCTTTGGCATTACTAATTCACATCAAAAAGGAAGCATCAGACAAAATGGACTAAAAGGGGTGTGTGTGTATTTATGTGATTTTCTGTACTATGTATATGTATATACGTATAAACACACACACAAAACCTGGAAACCTTCTCAGAGGTTTTCATAAAACAACAGCTCTCCAAAGCCAATATCAAGTATACTACTTTAAAATGCAATAGAAAGCAGTAAGGTCTTCTGTTCTTAAAACCTTAATTTCTGCGGGTGGCGGAAATCTTAAGCACAGTAAAATGTGACATTTAATTAAACTGGCAGGGGAGAGCGGAATGACGACACAACATCCCAATTTTTCTTACCGTGGTGGCAGTGCTGTAGAAGCACCTTTAAAAGCACTTTTGAATATCACATCTTGAAGAGAGTGTTCTTCCTGCAGCCTACTCTGAATTAGCTGCAGCATTCTAAAGATTACACAGACAAGCGTGAAAGCATGCAACAGTAAAACAAAAAATGACTTTGCAACTAATTATCAGCTTCAATTATAGGTTATAAATCAAGAAGTTAGCAAGATTCATGTCAGTATTACAGCGTTACAATAAACTTTGAGCATGATCTTTTATACAGAGCTTAAAGCTCTGGTGTTCACAGCAGTGTGTCACCAAAATACCAAAACTAGCCAGACTCCCAAAAAAGCTTCAGATTCTATTACAAGACTGTCAGTATAGCGATCACATACACAACAAAGCTAATCCAGTTTAAATGATAAAGTGTGTCAATTAAGTTACATGAAAGACAAACTCCTTTGCTTCTGAAAGAACACGCCAATTTGTTACTATGGTTCAGCTTTGACATAAAGATATCAAGCTATCTGTGCTAGACGTCTGAACCCATAATCAAAACTCATGCTACCAAGCATTCGTTTGGAAATGCAAGTTGAGTGAGTTTACACATCTTGGCTTGCAACTGCATGACCCAATTCCACAAATAAGTCCAAAGCCATTTTTTTCCATAAGAGATCTCAAATCACAAGAAAAGCAAAGTAAATTAATATCTTTTCATAGGCTTGCACTCCTAGATTACAGGCAGAAGCTGTTGGACCCAAGACATATTTCTGTCATGTGACCCTGGTGTACCTCAAAATCACTTCCAGTACAAATATTACAAACCATAGGCATGCATCTCAGTGCTTACCTTTGCCATTCTTTTTGTTGTGGGCTGAGATCAAATACTACCTGAAACAAAAATAACACATCTAATAAAACACGCAGGAAGCACTGGAGTCCCATTCATGAAACCTAGAAGAGAACTGGGGTGTGGGAAGGCTTGCAGAGTTACAATCTTTACACTTGATACCACATATGAAAGGAATTTGCACTTTAAATAATATATTTAGTGTTCAAGTATGGAAATTTCTGTCCTCCCCGCCCCAGAATTATTCACTTCTTCGTATTTAGAACTTCAGCACATTTCCTAAAGCTCTTGTAACTGGAGTCAGCAGCCTCTGCCCTTCTAGCCTTTGACTAACATGGGCTAGAAGCAGCAGTAAGTGGCAATTTAATTCTAAGTGATATAACTGACATGCGTGGGTTTCATGCAAACAACAATCAAACACGCAGAGGAGCAGGCTTTGAAAGACAAGGGTCCGGGTGCAGTCTGTTTATTTCTAGGGTCATCCCACACGTAGCACTTCTTTAAGACAAGCTACCAGACGGGCTATACTTCAGTCAGCACAAGAACATCACCAGTAGCACCTGTGCACCAAATTCAAATCTATATATTGTTAACACTGATGTACTCCAGACAGCTAATGCTCAAACCTACCCAGAGCTATGGCAAAAAGAGATTAAGTACGGGCAGTTTCCTCTTTCTAAGATTATGATCACTGGGGCAACTGCTAGCATTCAGCAGCTACAGCAGCGCAGAGATGACTGTCCAGACAAAACGAGGAACCGCTCCAAGGAGAGCAAACAAAACCAAGCTCCCTCCTCTTCCCTGAGTATGTTCTTCCATTTGGCCATCTCCTCCTGATCACACACGAGTAGGAATTTGGACAAAACTGTTATAATTTGGAATACGGTTCAGTTATTAGAGAATGTTATAATTACAGCAGGAAGTTACATTCTCTAACAGGTTTTATGTAAATGATAAATTACTTTTATACACCATACTTAATTCAAAGCTTATTGCATTATGCAAGCAAAACTACTTTAAGAGTATTGGCTTACACAGTTCCAGAGTCTTCAGTACACAATACAGAAACTAAAAGGATACTAACCCAATTCACAATCTTTAATGCCATTCCATATTATAAGGATATCATGGTGACTTTCTACCCCTTTTTTACAATCATAGTATTCTTCTAGTTAAAAAGCAGTTACATCAATTCTCTTTTTGAGAGCTCTGATCGTTTTCCTTCCATACCAAATACTGTTAGCATTTATCCCTAGAATTTGCACATGTAAAAATAACTAGCTGTAGAAATTGCTAGCTTGTTAAGAAGCACTGATCTAAGAGTCTGCTGTATTTAAATCTGCTGTATTTGCAGAGAGTGAACACGCAGAAATTCCGATGCTAGCCTTTTTCCCTAGCAGATTCCTGGGGGAAGCACTGCAGACCTCGCTCAAGAAGCAGACACCACTCAGGGAGGTTCCGTGCAGTCCAATTGTGAGGAAAAAAATACAAGCAAGCAAGGCAGCCCAGCAGTGCTCCACACTAAATAAAGAGCAATTTCCTTTTTAAATAAAAAGGTAAGAATCAACTTACTGGTTCATAGATTAGCCCATCTGCAGAGGCGACCATTGTTTCTGCTAAATCCAGAACATCAGCCCCCACATCTATTTTAAACAGGGAGAAAAAAATTAAGACTCTTACAGATGACCATAAACAAACAAAAACAAGTCCAAGTTGAAATTCCAATTTCACAGTACAGAGGTAAACTTTCAGTGTAAGTTCCTGTTCCTTGTTAACAAAGTCCAAACCGAAAGAAAAACAAATCAGGCAAGAAGCAGATTACTGGGAAGAAACCACAGAATCCTACTTTTCAACTTATCATATCAGAGTATCATTAACTAATGCACAGTGACCAGAAACAAACTTTTCAGATTTGCGGTATTTCCTCACTGATGTAACACCTTCAGAGTTGTATGCATCACGTACACAAGCTTTCTAGGATCCACCATGCATAAATATTTTTTCCTGTTTCTTAAGCACTGAATCCAAACCAAGACTTGTCAAAATAGAGGATAAAGTTCAGTTTATTTCTCAAATTAAAAAAAAAAAAAGAAAAATTACTCTCTTCAAAAATTTTTACACTAACTGGAAAACACCTGAAGAAGACTAAAATAAATTTTAAGAGTAAGAAGGGATGACTTATGAATTAATACTTGTGAGATAAACACAAATTGCATGGTACTGGTGTATCATACAATTAATGCAAGGTTTAACCTAGCCAAAAACGTAACTCATGAAGATTTGCTCACATTCCTGGTAGAAGTAGTATTTTCTCGCCTTCTCAGTCCAAGACAACCAAAACCAGCCTATGTAAATAATGGTTCATTACCTAAATGATGTCAAAATAATAGTAAGCCTTGCCTTTAAATGGGAAGGCATCCATCTGCTCACAGAATCATAGAGTGGTTTGCGTTGGAAGGGACCTTACAGATCATCTAGTTCCAACCCCCATGCCATGGGCAGGGACACCTTCCACTAGAGCAGGTTGCTCAAAGCCCCATCCAACCTGGCCTTGAACACTGCCAGGGAGGGGTCATCCACAGCTTTTCTGGGCACCCTGTGCCAGTGCCTCACCACCCTCAGAGTGAAGAATTTCTTCCAAACACCTAATCTAAACCTACCGTCTTTCAGTTTAAAGCCATGACCTCTTGTCCTATCACTGCATGCCCTTGTAAAACGGAGGATAAAGTTACCTGATGGTTCCAGTATTGTTAAACAGTAGACTAGGTTAATATTTGCCAAGTTCATAAATAAATAAAAGTTGTAATAAATTCCTGCTGCTGAGTTGTGTCTCACAATGAGCTTTTAGAATATCCCAGCTAGAAAGAGACTGGAACAACAGATCCTTTTTTTACTGACAGACAAAGCAAAAAAAAAAGTTCTGCGAGATGTGAATGAGATGGCATAAACACTTTTCTTCACATCTCTTACAAATTCTTTCAGTCAGTCATATACCACCAAGATCACTATATACCATCAAGATCAGAAGAAATCTCACTGTTAGAATATTTTGAACAATATCGAACTATATTGCAAGCAAATGCACACTCTGAAGAGCCTTTAAAATGTTTCAAAACTTTCACTGATAGAATACTTACATTGACACCTCATGGCAACTGTAATATCAATATTGATTCTTAACTTACTGGAAAGAGAAAAAGGCAAAAAGCTAATAAGTAACATTGAGGACAAGTATCAAGAGACATGTTACTAAAACCCTCAGATTATTTGCAGAAACAGAGTCAAATAACAAAATTTACACGAATAAACATAAACTTGAGCTGTTTAAAATTTGGGTGAACCAAGATGGACTTTTAATTATTAAAGCAGTGATGACCACTCACAATTTAATAGACAAAAGCATCAGATTTCCCTGCTGAACTTTACTATGAAACTCCTAACAGATTTTTTTTTAAATATTACTGGCCTGATAGTTTGTCAGACTCTTATTAAGAATATATAGTTTTCAATATTTCACACATTTTTTTCCACACAACAGTGCAATAAATTCCACAGAATACAGTGGATCAGGACAACGTAGGAGTTATGTATCTAAAACTGAGAAAGTATCTGAGCACCTTCCTCCTGTTTTGTCCTTAAGACAGGCCATTGTATTTCCAGTCCTAAACAGAATTCCTTGGGACAGTGACGTTCAGGATCACGCTGAGAAGTTGCTAAAACTAGTTCCCAGAAAATGCTGCCATGTCATAAAGATCGTTGGTTTTGCTACCACTGCTTCTGGAAAAACTTATTTTCTCAAAAACATTCCCATATTATAATAGCAAAATGCCTTGTATGTTAAGATCTTTACCCTGAGTGTTTCCATAAAGACACGAGGCAAAACATTGTTCTTCCCATCAGAGGAAAAAAACACCCGAAACCAACATCCCAAAAAACTGCATCACACCACAAGTCTGATTGTGTGGCATTCCCCAATATTCTGGGCATTTCCTATTGGTTTTCATGTTAGTTTCACCAAAGTCATTTAAACTATAACGAATAAATCCCCTTACTATAGTCCTACGGTCCTAGCACCTCCAGGGAGCTTCTTCTGGGAACTTAGATGACCACAAACAAATCACAGAACCAAGGGATTCACAAGCAAGTTAAACATCGGTTCAACCTGGGACCAGACATGGTCAAGAAACAGGAGAAAAGCAGTTAAACCGATACCAATCTCCATTGGTTTAAATTGTCACGGAACCATAGGCTGTGTGATTAGCCCACAATCAGACTGGAAAATCTGCAGCAGGACGTCTCCCAAGTCCCATAATAGTATCTTAACTACTAGACTATCCTTTCCACGTGATAGCTTCACTAGGGAAAGAACCTACTTTAGCACAGACATAAATGTGAAACTCCCATCTGTCTGAACGGATTTACTCTGAGTTTTTGACGAGTGTCTTTTAAATTTCTTGTATTTTCTAGTTTTTCATTACAGAAACCTTAGGTATTTCTGACATACGAGACATCTAATTAACAGACAGATCTGTAGCTTGTTACCACAGCAACTAGTCAAACAGCTTTTAAAGTTCTCTCAGTTCCAGACACGTGATATTTAAAGGCGTTCAGTGCACAAAATCTCCATTAACTTCACATGGACTCATGGATGCCTGACCACCTCAGGAAGAAAAGCAAACACGGTCCAGACAAGCACATGAAGCCAACAGCAAATCTATCTTCAGCCACTCTTGGAGGCCGTAATTGGAGACAAGATCAGCAGCAATCTCTAGATAAGGCAGTCAAAGTTATGAGTGCTTAAGGTTCACCTCCAGCAGCACAAAGATAATGGCAATACACTAACTGTATAAACTAGAGTAAGCATCATGTGAGTCTGGTGGATTTACATAGCTGATGTGGAGTTACATATCACAAAGTCCTCTGAATTGTTAGCAAATAATTCCTCTGAGGACTCCACCAACAAACACACGCTATTTTTATTTCTTCATTGCAACAATCTCAATTTCTCTTCTTCATAGATTCCAGAAAAGCAAAGCCCAAATCAATCAACAGAGGAAAAATAAAATCCCTTTAGTATTTCACTCTTTCAATCATAAATTGCTCATAAGTCACACTAACATTTAAAATCTATTATTTCCTGAAATGCAGACAACCTGGATTTTAAAAGGAATAATAATGAATAAAAAATACCTAGTAAAATCCTTGTCTACTTCATATTCATATTTCATCCACGTTTCCCGATACACCGTGAACTCCATTATAGTCAGGAAAGCTATCGTTGTAAATGCTATCAGAGAAACTGAGTGGTCAAAATAAAAAAAAAAAGTTTACATCGTGAGAAATATTATTCAGAAACACAAGCAGAACAAAAATCTAACATTCCAGAATCTGAGCACTACCAGTATAATACTGGTATCTTTGATTTATAAATCCATAAGCTGCTCTTAGAAAATTTTTTTCACATTACAGTATTTGTTTTTACATAGGAGGCAAAAAGAACAAGTCCTACTTTTGCATCAAGAAAGAACTTTTCACATTAAGTACAGTCAAATCCTAGAATGATGGAGAGGTTGTGAAATCCCTATATGGAAGATATAAGAACAGGCTAGATCCTCCTCCACATATAAAACAAAATGTCCACAAATCACTGTCAGGGATGGTCTAGGCAAACTCATTCCTAAATTCAAGTGTGAAATTAGGAGCAGACGCACCTTGAAGTCCCTTCAAGCCTCCACTTGTCTACTACCTAAGTTCATATAACAATTTTTTTTATATCTAGTTTTAGAGCCCAGAGGCTAGCCAACATGAGAAATAATATGTATTATCAGTACTGTCCTGTCAGAAAGAGGTGTCCTTATTATATCACTTGTGTACAGCTGCACATTCAGGACTCCCACCCCAGTATTTCAAACAATTCTCCCCCTGGCAATAAGCAACACATAGCTGTCTTTTCCACTAACAGCTAAATAAGTGAAGAACCACAGCCTGTTCACCACATTTGCAAAGTTGTACAATGCAAAGGGAAGATCATCCTGTTGCTCGTAGTCAGAAACACAGTCATAGATGCACAGAAGCACCTGCTACACCCCCTTTTATGAAATCACGGCTTTTGTTAAGTTGAAAAAACTTCAGTTACAGAGCACAGTAGCGATTTCTACAGCTTACTGACAGTCTATGTTTCCCATCTGCATTCTGTGGAGTATTTCTATGGAGTCTGTGAAGGGCAACTTGAGAAAAAACCAAGCCCACTGTTGAGAGGCTTCAACTTACTCCACAGTGGTCTACAGCCCAGAGGCCACAGCAGGGCAATACAGCCACTGTCCTAGGGGATCAGAAAAGAAACCACTGGCTGCAGCACTGACTGTTGCACTGGTAAGCAACATTTCAAGTTCTAGCTTTCAGCTGAAGCTATGTAACCATCACACATATGAAAACCTTCATGCCAATGCATACTGTGATACACTAATCAGTTAAATCTTCTGGCTATCCACTTCCTTTTGAAGCCCAGCAGGCCAGACACCCCAGCTACACAACACAAAAGTTGGAGCCATAGTGTCTATCCAAAGCCACCAGGAAACAATTTGAGCCATAGCTGCTTTCTGGGTAATTCCGAGCAAAGGCACTTGTGGATCTGAACAGGAAAATAAAGTCTTGTAGAATTCCCAAAGACAGATCCTCTTTTCTGAAGGGTCTCCCAGCCCCAGAGCTGGGGTCTCAGCCCATTTGAAAGACCAGTACTTCTTTTTCAATGAGTTTGAAGGCACTGAAAGTCTGAGAATAGTATCCTGGAATATTTTGCGTCCCTGTCACACCAGAAAGTAAGCCTGGCACTTTAATCCTGAATGAAATGGGAATACCATATTAAAACTTTATAATGGCACAGAGTACGACAATCCTGTATTGTCATTTATAAGGTTACTGGGATAAACCAAAAAATACTAAAGTAACTTCCAGTGACAAGAAATCCTTAAAGCACCCTTCACAAAAGTGAAGTTCTTATGAAGGATGGTGCTATATTACAAAAAAGGAATTTTTAAGCATTTATTGTTTTTCTAAGAATTACAACATAAAACCAACTCGCTTTCTTAGGAAGTAGGACTAACATTAACAAAGAGTTATTTAATCAGGTCTTAAGAGATTATTTTATATACAGTAATCCTTTAATTATTAACTTTGCATTTCAGGAAACATAGCTAAGTAATACAGATCCTTGTGTTACTTACTTCTGTACAAGTTGCTTAATGACTTTAAAGGCTTATCTGTAGATTGCAATTGCTTCTTGTACTTTTTATTCAACTGGGTTTCAGACATAACCGCACACAGAGAGATTTTTGTCCTCCATTTCAAACTAACTGCTAGCAGTTTGCTCTCTAACTGCAAACAATTCCAATAGTCCAACAGACGAAGTCACTACTTCCAGATCAGGCTACCTGTAACCCAACCCCACTTACAGGCACAATTTTCTGTTCAGATACATATAGAAAAAGTACTTTTTACCGCTAGAGCTTTCTGAAAGAGGAACAAGCGACTAATAAGGACAGTACATGTCCTGCAGTAAAGTGTTTAGTTCTTCAAAGGGCTTTCCTTACTCTTAAAATCAACTAAACCTTCAAGACAAAAAGCTTTAGAAAGCTTTAGAAAGCTGCTCTACACCCCGTTGCTTAACTTAGCCAGCTCTTAAGACTGCTCTGAATAATCTTTTTCCTCTTTTATGAAAGCATAGAGCTGAATCCAATCTGCATTTCAGCTCATGCTGATGCAGCCTCGCCCAGAAACCTGACACAGAGAAAAGGGCTTAGTGAGACAACTAATGAGAAAGTTTCATTACAGCCTTGACACATTGCACTTCCAGTTCCAACTGGTCAGAAGTTTTTACAGTGAACTTGTATATTGGTTTGAGTCTCATCAGTTTTACACAAAAATCTCCCTTGAGATGAGTGATGAATGCATCTATTTAGATAAGATACCATGTCTCTACTTGAAGGAGATGAGCTCTGTCAGTCCACAAAAGAAATTAAGAAACCAATTTTGGCTAGTTTCAAATGAACATAGATCCCTGTGTTCCTCCTATTGAAGTTTCTATTCCTAGAGCATGCTAGACTGAGCTAACAGCCCACATGAATCATGCCACCACCTCAATAAGGCCTACCTGTGCCTCCGCTCGCTGAAGCCTCCACATAGCTTTCAGGAACCTTTGGAAAGGCATCCAATTCTTTCATCAAATTCAAGGTCTTCTTCCGATTCAGTCGCCTCATCTTCAGCACACTCCTCCACCTCCTCCTTCATATATTCCCTCTGATTTGAGAACAAATCATTGTGATTAAAAGACACAAGCAATATTGCTCAAATCAACTGGCTATAATTATAAAGCAATAATAAGGCAATTAAAAATCTAAGAAATATGTTTTCAGGAAACACATGCTAGACAACTGGATGGTCAGTCTTGCTTCAGGAAAACTGTTACAATTGGCCTGCACACTGATACTTACACTCCAGCCACATCCAGCATATTCACCATATAATTACTATGATTAATTTCTTTCTCATTTAAATTCTTATTGGTACTGGATATATTGAATTTTTAATCTGAAAAAAACCAAACTCAGTCCTGAAGTAAGCTTGCTAAACAGACCTGACAATGCGTGGAATTCACTGACTTAGCAGGGAATATCTAATAAGCTGCATAAACTCGGGAGGATGTCAAACTGCTCTGGGCTCCTACACTCAGCCAACGGGGGCACATACTATACACTCAAAGGAAAAAAAAAAAAACACCCTGTGTTTCACATTTTCACAGCTGTAGAATTTTATGGTCACAAGAAAACTAGCATTTTTTCCTCTATAAAAACGTTCTCCCCAAGAAAATTAAGTACCAAATCCTACCTCCATCTTCAGAACCCTTTTTGTCCATGGCATGCTCTCTGCTCCACCTGGAGTCGTTAATACATTAAGCAGCAGGATGCTGAGAAAAGTTGTCTGCCCAGGAAATACTGTCTTAAACTGTTTCCAAATAGTGCAAATATGCTCACAACATGGTCCTGCCAACATGCTGCATGTTTTAACAAGCTGGCACTGTTGTTTTCCTTATGAAGAAATGCCGCACTTTGCCCAGAATTTCTGAAGCTACGAAAACCATCGTGCATATACTGTATTCTGACAATATGTCATATTATCATCCCCTATTCAAAGACACCAAGAAAGGCAAGCTAACCTACACTGCCAACATGCGAGAGACACTGAAGCACAGGAAGTTCCATCTGAACATGAGGAAGAACTTCTTCCCTCTGAGGGTGACAGAGCCCTGGAACAGGCTGCCCAGGGAGGTTGTGGAGTCTCCTTCTCTGGAGATATTCAA